>OCTX012267860.1_pt1 | contig 29775 bp, 28 predicted proteins | sample 1539691 | NCBI WGS metagenome assembly OCTX01 (sample SAMN02144231, study PRJEB22623) | gut metagenome | biome: sheep rumen | host: Ovis aries | place: New Zealand
TTCAACTCAGTTTCCATACTGCCTCCAAAAACTCAGATGGTGATCTCACGAACACCTGCATTCGTAACTACGCAGATATTTTTGGAGCCGAAGAAAGAGACACGGAGAACAGGTTCATCGACATTGATCGTCGAGCTGACCTTCGCTGCGGAAAGATCGATCAGCATGATCTTCTCATCTACGGCAAATAGCGCCTGCGAGCCGGAAACATCGAATCCCAGGACCTCATTTCCTAAGGAGATCTCACCGATCTTTCCGCCGTTGGAATTATAAACACCCAGCCGCAGAGGCTGATCCACTCCATCCGAGAATACTACAGCATATCCTCCATCAAAAGCATGTACACTCTGTACACACGGGAATGCCGGAGAAACCAGATCACACTTCCCGTTTCCGACGATGGCAACGTCACTGATACCCGCCACAGCCACGCGCTCATTACTAAGATAAGCAAGAAGCGGCATGCTGTCTGTAACAAGCGGAGAATAAAAGGCTTTCTCAGAAGGACGAGCTGCCGTTCTGTCTTCCGGGATCGAAAACTGCTTAACATGCGGGATCATCTGAGATCCGTCCGTATCGACCATGGATACGGAAAGAGTGCTTTCATCCGGGGAAAACGAAAGAGAGATCGGGTATCCGGATTCATAGGATGACCAATTCGCCAGGAAAGAACCGTCTTTCTCCATGATATATACACATCCGAAGGAGTCTCCTTCTTCGATGATCAGAGCGGAAAGTCCGGACGGCGCCAGTGCCAGGTTTCCGATCTTGCCTGTCATATGAGTACTGAACTCCATGCCCTGCTCAGAGAAAAGAGCACACTGAAAGCCTGCCGTATCCGCGATCATTGCATATGGACCGCTCTTGATGCACACAGGGCTGCTCATCTCCAGATCGACACTATAGATCTCATTTCCGGAGATCGAAAGATATGCCACACGCTTGTTCGTGACTTTCAAAAGGCCATTTTGAAATGGATACAGCTGCTGTGCTTCTGTGTATTCACAGTCAAAACCGGCGATCGCAGAGAGACGGAGCTGCTCATTTGCACCGTTTTTCGCTGCCACATGATTGCGGATAAGATACACCATGATAATGGAAACGACAGCTAAAATGATACAGAGAACGACCAGGATCGGCGTGGAATACTTATGGGTAAACTTCACGCGCTTCGGCTTCTGGTTCTGATTCTGTTTCTGCTTCTGTACAGGCTCGTTTCTTTTCGTTTTCTCCGGCATTTCCTATTCTCACTTACGGACGGTCATATATGTCGTTTCTATCCTTATTATCGATTGCTTCCTTCGTCAGGCAGTATGCATCCCAGATACCGAAGTCAGACATATCGTAACCGTTATCTTTATATAATACGCTTCTATCTACAATAAATCCACTATAGCGATCATTGATGAAACAGTAGTACTCGCTGTCGCCGAGTGGGACCAGCTTCAGGTCGATACTCTCGCCGTTCGTCTTCAGAACATGGATAAATGCCTCGACATTCTTAAGTTCGGGCTGCGCTTCATAGTCCACGCGGGATACCGGCATGTTAAAGATCGAACCGAACAGCAAAAGTCCATAACACTCTCCCGAAGATGAGTAGATCCTTGCATTTCTCTTATCAAGCTGGAACAGTGTATCCTGGCTCTCAAAAGACATCGTGTCACTCAGACGGCACTCCAGGGTGAAGGTGGTATCCTTGATTTTGACTTCCACAAGCGAAACATCATTCAGATATCCATGAATTACATAGGAATCGATCAAATCAAAAGACGACAGGTTCATGCCCGGGAGAGTGGCCGGATTGATACGGAACGTATATGGATTATTGGAGCAGATACCATAATAGTAACCTCCCAGTTCCATCGACAAAGAAAGCTTGATCTCTTCGCCGTTAACCAGCTGAATGACAAAATTATATTCCGGCTTATCCAGACCATAAGATGCCATATCCTCTTCCGCGATTGGCACATACTGCGCGATCTGCAGGCGCAAAAGTGATGCCAGCAGGATCTTCAGCGTATTATTGGCTTCTCTATCCATCGGGTATGTCACCTGATATCTGGCTTCGACCAGGACGCTGTTCACCTTATCCGGAAGCGGCTTAACGACCCAGCGGTCATTCGTGGAAGTCCTATCGAAAGTGATCTGCTTTACGTCCGATCTTTCCAGATTCAGCAAGGTCCTATTCAGGAAGTTTTCAAATCTGGAAGAAAGATTCTGATATAACGAGTATGCCGCCACATATACAGTACTCTCACCGTTGATGCGGGCATAAAGACCATTTTTCGTAGAAAGAAGATCGCCGGTGGAATAAGAATAAGTCGTTCCATCCTTCTTTTCAGCAACAACAGTGTAAGACGGCGAAGATAATCCGTATTTTCCGTCATCCGCCGACTCTGCCTCGAAGCTGTTCCGGAAAGAAAAATGCAGGACCTGATCCAGAAAACCGTTTACCTCGGCATAGTTGAGCATCGACTCGGAAAACTCTTTATCGTTATATGTGATTTTCGATACAATATTTGAATCATCGAACGTGAAAAGGGTCTTATCCCCTTTTGCTCCCACGACAGAAAGGCTTTTCAGGTCCTCTCTGTTACACACATTCACCACATTGTTTTCCAGTTTTGAGTCGATATTCTTTTTATCCATATACTTCTTGATCAGTACGGCAGATAAGATGATAACAAGTACCAGAAAGACTGCTGCAAGAATACCGAGTTTTTTCTTTTCATTCATACTACAGGTCCTCACAGATGACGTCTTCTATGATAAATGATAATTCCACATGCCAGGCTTCCGACCGGGATCACCGTCATTACAACAAATGACCAGAAAGTCGCCGAAGAAGATGAAAGCGGCTTGGAAAGCGTATAGCTCGGGATCTTTCTCTGCGGTACCAGGAAATCAAACTCGATCGGGCAGATCTCATGGATAAGAGAACGGATAAAGACCGCATTGTTATCTTCAAGTGTTTTTCCGGAATAATACGTATCCGATGTAAAAGACTGAGTGCCGATCGTAATCAGGCAAGCCATATCCGTGGTACTGGAATCAACCGCCCACAAAACGACCGGATGCATACCTGCAGATACATCCGCATCGATCTGCGAATTCTGGAAATCAACCGAAGCAGTGGACGATGAGACGACCAGCGGGGAAACGACCACATCTTGCGGAAGATCCCTAAGCGCCTTGATATACCTGCAGTTCTCCACAGAATACTCCGAAGGGATAGCGACCGTCTTAGCATAAGCTTCCGTAGGATTTGCAATCGATCTGAAAGGATCGGAAACATCTACCAGATGATCCAGGTCATTTTCATGGATGATACCCGGCTCGAGACTGATTCCCATACGCTTGGCAACATCATTCAGATTCGGATATTCGGTGGTCTTATTATCACTGAAGTCGCAGACGATCAGTACTTTTCCGGCATTATCCAGATAGGTCTTTACCTGTTCTTTTTCCAGAAGCGTCAGGTCTGTCTTCGGCTGAAGGATCAGAAGAAGTTCGCAATCATCCGGAATCTTCGCGGAGTCTCCTTTTAATGCCAGATTCGAGGTGACAAATCCAAGAGACATCAGGATGTTATCCATATTCTTATGCTCCGGGAGGGTATGTCCGTCCAGATAATATGCATGTAGCGGACGTCCGGAAGTGACATAGACGATATCCGTGGTAAATATACGCTCGACATTATTTGCGATCGGCATGCCGACGCCATAATATCTGGCAACATCCTGATCATACTCGAAACATGAATAAGGATCGACAGGAACCAGCATATCGCCGCTCTTAACGACATAAATGTCTTTTTGCAGGTCATAAACATTATTCGGATCCAGCTGGGAAATAATGAACGGATCCACATCTGGATCGATATACTTCAGCTCGATCATACCATTTGCTTTTGCCTCATAATCATCAAGAATCGGAATGAAGTATTCCCGCCATTCGAGAGAATTGTCATTCTTATCGAAAAGGCCGTAGATCTCGACCTTCTTATCGAGAGTCTCCAGATAATCAGATGTCATGGAACTGACGGAATTTGATCTTACCGAAGTAGAGTCAAATGTCAGCTTCTTATCAAGCGTCATATCAATGATCAGGTTGAATACGATACAGATCGCGACAACTAAAACAATGGAGAGGATAGAGATAGATTTCAGCGACTTGAATCGCTCATCGAGTCTCACCTTCACCTTAGGCGATTTTACGGGTTTCTCCTGGAGAATACTTTCTTTTGCGGTTTTCTTTGCCATACTTGTATCCCCCCTCTCAGCTCTGGCTCCAGCGTTTCTTCTCAAGAACGCGGTATGTGATGAAAATAAATACGAAAGTGAAGCTCAGGCAGAAAATGAGCGGAACGATCTTAAATACACCGGATGTGTAGCAGCTCGTCTTATCGAAAGGATCGAACCAGCTGATCGCATTCCGTACATTTTCACCGATCGAATAGATCGCGGAGTCCGACAGATGGAAGAGTTTCGTGAACTTCAGGAAAGACTTCACGATACCGGAGATCGAGGCAGCAATCGAAGAAAGCATATTCAGGAACAGAAGGATCACGAAGCAGAACACCGCGGACATGATCTGATTCTCTGTCATAGCCGATGTAAGCATGCCGATCGAAATAAAGAGAGCAGCCAGGACCATATACCCGAAGATCGCGCCCCAGGCGGAGGCACTGACAAATCCGGAAAGGATGACCGTGATGATCATGTGGCTGAAAATACTGATCAGCATCAGAGCCTGCAGCGAAAGCGCCGCCAGAAACTTACCGATCACGGCATCTTTCATGGAAAAGGGCATCGTATAAAGAAGCACATCCGTACCATTCTTCTTCTCTTCCGCAAAAAGCCTCATCGTAATGATCGGGATGAGGATGATAAAGAAAGACCGAAGATAACTGATCTCCAGTGAAATATTCACATAGGCGAAAGCAGATGTGATCATTCCGGTAAAGTAGTATCCGCTGATTATGCTCATGAGACTGATAGCGACCCAGCCCACGGGATTTCGGAAGTAAGATAGAAACTCTCGTTTAAAAACTGCCAACATATCTTCTTCTCCTTATTTCTTAGGTGCAGTAATATTCATGAAAACGTCTTCCAGCGAAGGAGCCATCGACCGGAATTCCAGGATCGGGACATGGATCCTCGCCAAAGCAAAGAAGATCGACTTTCGAACGTCGAGACTGCCGTCAGCAGTAACATCGAGCTGCAAAAGACCGTTCTTTTCCGAAAGCGGAGCGATCGCCTTTACACCCGGCACCGCGCGAAGCGGCATCTGAACCACATTAAATGATCCTTCCAGTGTGAGCAGATAATGGGAGCTGTCCTCCACTTTCGCCGACATCTCGATCGTCGGCGCATCCGCAACGATCTTTCCGTTATTGATGATGATCACTCTGTCGCAGATCGCCTGAACTTCAGAGAGAATATGCGAACTGAAGATGATCGTATGATTCTTGGAAAGCTGTGAAATGAGCTTTCTGATCTCAACGACCTGATTCGGGTCAAGACCTACTGTCGGCTCGTCAAGAATGATGACTTCTGGATTTCCGATCAACGTCTGCGCGATTCCGACACGCTGGCGATAACCCTTGGAAAGGTTATGGATCAGTCTTCCGGAGACATTACCGATATGAACCATCTTCATTACTTCGGCGATCTGCTTTTTCTTAACATCACGAGGTACTTTCTTAAGATCACTTATATATTCAAGATATTCATGTACCGTCATATCCAAAAAAAGCGGCGGATGTTCCGGGAGATATCCGACATTCTTCTTGGCAAGTTCCGGCTGTTCCAGAATATCGTAACCATTGATCGTGACTTTACCGCTCGTCGCGGAAAGATATCCGGTAATGATGTTCATTGTCGTGGATTTACCGGCACCATTGGGGCCTAAAAATCCGAGGATCTCACCCTGATCCACTGTAAAAGACACTCCGCCGAGCGCTTTTTTGTCGCCATAGTACTTAACCAGATTCGATATTTCTATCATTTCACTGCCCTCCGCAAAATCTGCGAATACATTTTACCCTATAAAATCGTATTGATAAACCCGTAAGCATTATTCTTATTCCGAAACGATCTGAGTCGTAAACACATGTCTCTGACTTACCGCTTCGATACCGTCAACAGTGATTTTCCCATCCTGAAGGACACTATAAAGGAGCACTTCTTCACCGGGATGGACTTCCGAGGAATAATTGATCGTCAGCCCGCTTATCCGTTTTTCATTCGGGATCAGGGAATAACAGGCATCTTCACTCCATGCCACATAATGTGTATTATTCACATGCATATTACGGTCGATCTGGCTGTAATCTGCAAAACGCTTAAGTCTCGGGGCCTGCTCACGCATCTCATCCGGAATCGGCGCAAGTTTCTCAGCTTTTCGCTCGGAAGGTCCATGTGCTTCAAAAACATTCATACCCTCGATCGATGACGGACGCACAGGACGGTGGTCTCCCTGATGGGCGATGACCCACACGGATGTCGCCTTTCCGATGCGTTTTCTGTCCTTATCAAAAATATCGAAGTCTCTATGGAATAAAAGCCGCTCAAATCCCTGCGACCACGTCCGTATATAGATCTCATCCTTCCACTTCGGAATGACATCCATCTCGACCTTCATGCGAAGAAGCAGCCAGCAGACAGAAAGCCCGTCCATGACTTCCGCACCGAAACCGTGTCTGTCTGCATCCAGGCATGCCGCTTCCTGCAGCATGGCAAAGAGAGAATGATAATGAAGTCTGTCATGAATATCCGTTTCCGGCCCGATAATCGTAAATCCGTAAAGGTTCTCATCTGGTAAATACCGCATGATCAGTCCTCTTTCTTCGATTTAATATTCTGCTTTGCGACCGGCTTCGAATTCGGCTTCGATGTCGGGCGGTACATGGTATTTCTCGGATTATAACGGAAGAATGCGGTCAGGAAGCGCTCATCCGGTTCAATAATAACAAGGACTTTCTGTGTTTCCATCTTAGCGGCAATATACCACTCGTTCTCCTTATTGATACCGGAAGCACAGTAAGCACGAAGCGCGCCCTTTTCAAATTCAGAAACAGGATGCATCTCATCATTGATCTTCGCGATCATATCAAATTCCCGGATAGAGCCTGAAAACAAATTGGAGCGGCGTTTCTTTCCGGAGATGACATCCACGGAAAACTCATCATTTACTACACTATACTCGTATTCTTTTACAATGCCGGAAACCATAAGATAACACAAGAATCCGATTCCGAACGAAAGAGATACAGTAAGAAGCATCAGATAGATAATACCGAAAAGAAGCGGGATAAAGTTAATAAGAAAGATAGCCAGAACAGCAAGGATCACGAAGATCACCCGGCATAACTTGTCCTTTGCCGTAAGGTGCTTGGCTACGATCTTTTCAACGATCACATCGTTATATACTCGCATGCATATTCTCCTTAACAAAAATAGAGGTCACGGATCACTCCATGACCTCTATATTTTATCAGAAACAAACCGATTAATACATACCGGCATTCGGATTCGGCATCGGCGGTTCCGGCTGCGGGATATCGCAGACAACAGCCTCTGTCGTAAGCAGTGTGGAAGATACGGAAGCCGCATTCTGAAGTGCGGAACGTGTTACCTTTGCCGGATCGACGATACCTGCTTCAAACATGTTCACATACTTGTCATTCAGTGCATCGTAACCATTGCCGGCCTCGGACTTTTTGATGTTCTCGCAGATGACGGAACCATCCAGACCTGCGTTCGCTGCGATCTGACGGATCGGAGCCTCGAGAGCCTTTGCGATGATACGGATACCTGTAGCAACATCTCCATCATACTTGTCAACGAGAGCGTTTACAGCAGGAAGGACATTGATGAATGCCGTTCCGCCACCAGGAACGATACCCTCTTCAACAGCAGCACGGGTTGCAGCAAGTGCATCCTCAATACGGAGCTTCTTCTCTTTCATTTCTGTCTCTGTAGCAGCACCGACCTTGATTACGGCAACACCGCCGGACAGCTTAGCAAGACGCTCCTGCAGCTTTTCTCTGTCAAAATCGGATGTGGTCTCTTCGATCTGGGCACGGATCTGAGCCACACGGGACTTGATCTCATCTGCATTACCCATACCATCTACGATAATGGTGTTCTCCTTCTGGACCTTCACCTGACGGGCACGGCCGAGCTGTTCCATCTTGGTCTCCTTAAGATCGAGACCGAGATCGTCAGTGATGACCTCACCGCCGGTAAGAATAGCGATATCCTGAAGCATAGCTTTTCTTCTGTCGCCGAAACCCGGTGCTTTGACAGCAACACAGGTAAATGTACCACGGAGCTTATTCACGATAAGAGTTGCAAGAGCCTCACCATCTACATCCTCAGCGATGATCAGGAGCTTCTTGCCCTGCTGTACGACCTGCTCGAGAAGCGGCAGTACATCCTGGATATTGGAGATCTTCTTATCTGTAATAAGGATATACGGATCATCCAGTACAGCTTCCATCTTGTCCATATCCGTGCACATATAGGAAGAAAGATATCCGCGGTCAAACTGCATTCCTTCAACCACTTCAAGGTCAGTACCCATTGTCTTGGATTCTTCTACAGTGATAACACCATCCGAAGATACCTTTTCCATCGCCTGAGCGATCAGTTCACCGATATAGTCATCACCTGCGGAAATAGAAGCAACACGAGCGATATCCTTGGATCCATCGACCTTCTTCGCCGCACTGCCGAGAGACTTGACAGCTTCGTCAACAGCGATCTGGATTCCTTTTCTCAGGATGATCGGATTTGCACCTGCAGCAACATTCTTCATACCTTCACGGATGATAGCCTGTGCAAGAAGTGTAGCTGTTGTCGTACCATCACCAGCAACATCGTTTGTCTTGGAAGCAACTTCCTTTACGAGCTGTGCGCCGGCATTCTCAAAGCGATCCTCAAGCTCGATCTCTTTAGCGATCGTTACACCATCGTTTGTGATCAGCGGAGCACCGTACTTCTTATCAAGAACGACGTTTCTTCCTTTTGGTCCGAGCGTGATCTTTACGGTATCCGCTACCTTATCAACACCAATTTCCAAAGCACGTCTAGCGTCTTCGGAATACTTCAGTTCTTTTGCCATATTAAAGACCTCCTTTGAAAAGACAATTACTCAACGATTGCCAGTACATCACTCTGGCTGAGGATAGTATATTCGGTACCATCGATCTTGACCTGAGTACCGGCATATTTGCTGACGAGTACCTTCTGCCCGACAGAAAGCTCCATCTTAACTTCTTTTCCATCAACGATTCCGCCCGGTCCAACCGCAACGATTTCTGCAATCTGAGGCTTTTCCTTTGCAGAACCTGCCAAAACGATTCCGCTATGTGTCGTCTCTTCGGCCTCTGTCATTTTAATAACTACTCTGTCACCCAGTGGCTTAATGGTCATGGTGAATCACCTCCAGTAAATTTATTAGCACTCAGCACATGTGAGTGCTAATTCATCTACTACTATATCATTAAGTCAAAAGATGTCAATATCAAAGAAAGACAAAATCGAAAAAATTATGATTCTCCGTTTCCATTTCTAGGTGCTTTCGGAATCTCTTCCACCGGATCGAAGGCGGACGTCTCCCCATACAGGAACTCCTGCACAAGCGGGATCATACCATTCCAGTCAGGACGGATACTCCATTCATTCGCACGGACATCGGAATACATTCCGGAACGGAAATATCCATCGACCGGGATACCCATCTGCTGGATCTCCATATTACGGACTTTCGGCAGGAAGTCGAAAGCATAATGTTTGATATCCTTTTTAGAAATATTCGTCGCTATCATCGAAGCGATATCATCCATTACAGACATCTTGGATGTCGTACTCATATCGGAAAACTTCTTAAGAAGCGCATTTAATACTTTGACCTGACGCTCGGAACGGCCATATACACCATTACCGACCTCACGGATACGGCTATATGCTACTGCCTGCCTTCCGTTCAGATGGATCATACCGGAAGAGGTCACTTTATATGTATCTTCCGGAACACCCAGGATCCGGTTCTGCTCCGCAAGATTTGCATTCAGTCCGCCCGGTTCATGGAATACCTCCGACTTGGTCACTTCAAGATCGATACCATCGACCGCATCGATTACTTTCTCCATATTATAAAAGTTTACATACGCGTAGCCTTCCAGATCGATCCTCAGATGGTTTTCAATAACGATCGAAAGGAGTTCCGGACCGCCATAACTCATGGCAGCATTGATCTTCTGCGGCTTCGAATGTCCGGGAATATAGACATAGCAGTCACGCTGGATCGTAACAAGCTTGATGGTACCTTCCTGATTATCCACGCTCATGACCATGATGACATCCGCAAGACTTCCGGTGCCGTCATCCGTATATTTTCTGGAACGGCTGTCTATACCTATGAGAAGGAAATTATGGACATCCTCGTCTTCCACGGGAGGTATGATCGTTTCTGAAGTGTATTGGGAAATCTCCACTAAAGAGCTTGATTCATTGATAAATGTCGGGTTTGTATCGGTCGGGATGTACTCGATCTGGTCAAGGACATGATTCTCCCACTGCAAAAGCCAGATGATGATGCCGCCGATAATAATCGTAAGAACAAGCAGAATCGGCAGTATGATACGAAGGAAGACCCGCTTAAAGGTCCATGGCTTCTTTTCTTTTTTTGATTGTCTGGAATGTACGACTTTACCCTTCGCATTTATATGCTCTACATGAAAAGGTTCAGTTTGCACACTATTTGGCTTTCGGATCCGATTATCGCTCTTATGTTCTTTCATATCTTCTGTCCTTACTATTAATCCCGATTCAACATTTACGAAGGAATTATAAACCTATCCCCTAGAAAAACAATTACACTTTTGTCAGATTATGTCACTACTCCTAACCAACTGTCGCTGACGGTTCCGAAGTACCTTCCGTAGAAGATGTAGACTCCGTATTTTCAGTACCCGCGGTCGTCTCCGCAGTAGGCGGGCCGGAAGGTGTCGCCACCTCTGCGCCTCCGATCGAAACCGGAAGATAATCCAGGATACCTACAATATATTCTTCAAGCTTATATGTTCCTTTCTGCGTCCGGCTCTGAATAAAGTCATTCGCATGGAAGAACGTTACAGCTCCAAAGTACGTGGTAACGGCGATCACGATCGCAAGGATAACAAGCTTGATCAGAAGCATGATCGTGATACCGGAATTCTGGAAATAGTCCGCGAGAGGAGTATTTCTGCGGATCTTATTATCCGAAGAAGATGCCATAAACTCAGCGATGCGGAATCTCGGAGAATCGATCCTCTCCAGGATCGTATGCTTCATCGTAGATGCCGTGTATTCGTCCAGATTCTTCTCCGCGGGAGCGGAATCATTGATTACCGGGTATCTTCCGGCCAGTTCATTTACATGATACTGAAGTGCATCCGAGAAATAATAGATGACCTTATCCTCGGCAAGCTTCGCACGTTTATGATAAGTATCAATAAACGCATCCACCACACACATCTCCGCACGTGTCGTATCCCGAAGATTCTTATACGCGCAGCGATAAGCAAAAGATGCATATGTATCGTAGAAATTCTCAATATTCTCACGAGTCAGCTTTTCATTCCACATATCCATGAAATTACACCTCCCCGTTTCTGCCCGGCATATTCGGACGTGAATTACGCTTTGACGCCGGTTTCTGGGAAGAAGAATTATCCATAAGCATCAGAAGCGGATAAGACGAAGAAATAATGAAAACGATCAGCGCGATGGCAATCATCGGCATACGCACACTCTGGAACGCATTTGCGATGCCGAAAACTACAGCACCGATCATCGCTCCACCGGTAAAAGCTCTCATAAGGATCACTCTAGCGATCGGATGCTTGTCCTGACGGATAAGAGACTTGTAGTAATCCAAGAATCCGAACTGGTGAAGTCCCTGCGAAAGGCCAAGGAAAACAACACTGATAACAAGTACTTTTGCCGAAGGAGACAGGGCAAATACAAGATATCCGATCGAGCTTAAGATCGCACAAAGTGTGATTCTCGCCTTGTGTGAGAAGAAATCCTCAAACCAGATGATAAGTATCTTCATGATCAGTTCGCCGCAAACAACAGCCAGCATATAGTAGAAAGCACAGGTTGCAAGCGAGATGCGGACTTTCTCAAGATAATCCGGGATGAATACCAGGAAGAAAGAAAGCTGCAGTCCCATCGGGAAAACCGTACTCCAGGCAAAGGTGCCCGACTTGGAATTCTTAAGTGCATAGAAATAGTTCGGAAGACGGACGATCGGTTCATTCGAAGGCGGACAGTGACGTACGAAGTACAGTACCTGGATCGCATCTACAAACAGGAAGAACGAGGAAACCATAAGGACCGTGAAAAGTCCGAATCTCTCGTACAGGATGCCACAGATGACAGCTCCGACCGACATACCGAGAACATTACCGGTATATTGGACCTGATGGATCCTGCGCTCGGAGAAATCCGCTTGACCGGTTCTTGAAGCATGAAGACGGTATTCTCTTTGGAACTGGAATGTCATGCCAAGAAGGAATCCGATCGGAAGCTGCATAAAGACTGTAAGATATGGATTATCGATCAGTCCGCAGAGTAAAAGCAGAACGAATGCGATCACGACGGAAACGATCACGGCAAGACGAGATGTCAGCTTGCGGATCATGACGTCACGCATATGGACGAATCTCCAGAATCCGAGAAGATATAGCAGACAAGCAAGAATGATCCATGTCTGAAGAAGGACAGCATTATCCAACGTTTCCGCAAGAGAATCCTTCAGGTATGACGGGATCACGATCAGCGGCATGGAGCATCCGACACTGGAGAAAAATGCAATCAGACGGAAAGTGGACATGCCATACATGACCGCTCTCGGCACAGTCTTATCCGGCGGAGTGATCAGCGTATCGAAGAGTCTTCTCATCTCCCCGTAAATGATTGAGATCGAAACAGCAATAGATATCATCGTAAAGATCCAGGAAAGAGACATACCGTTTTCCGTCTTAACGAAATCCGACTGAGGGATCATGACCTCGACGATACCGGATGATGTACCATCCTGACCCAGTACAGGAGAAACTGCAACAACATACATCACATTCTCATATCTTCTATGAGTAACGATGAGCTGCTGCTGTTCGAAAGATTCCGTATATTCCTCTCCCGCTCCGGAAAGTACATACTGCTTACCTTCATCATAGGTACGGTCAGAAGTATATACGCGCAGGAAAGAGTTTCCCGCCTTTACAAAAACATTGACCGTGTACTGCTTCTGCCCGTCATACTTGGGGCACTCGAGCGGGAAAGCCATATCATCGGACAGTTCCTGAGATGACAGTGCCACAGAAGCGCTGGCAGCATAGGAAGTAAGTGCAGTCTTTCGCTGCGACTGCAGTGTCGAACGATATACATTCGTTACTACGGAAGAAACAACAAATAGAATAACAAGCGAAGTGATCAGGCAGAAACCGATCTGACTCGCAATAGCTTTTTTCCCTTTGGGGGCTTTCGTAAAATTCTCAATAAGGAAATCGTTCATAACGTTGCCTCCGTATTCTTCTTTGATACAAGACGGAGTATCGGCGGAACGATAAACTGCAGGGAGAATCCGGCAAGAGCAACGATGACAGCTACGATAACTGTCTTAAGGATCTTCGACTCGAGCTGATTTCCCATCTCATCCATCGGCTTATACTGAGCAGAAAGCTCAAGAAGTGCGGAAACTTTTCCATCATGATCCTTAATAGGAACCAGGTAGTGATAAATATTCGTATCACGCATCTCATAAGGTGTTCCCTCAGAAGTCAGCCACTCGGAAACCGGGATCGTCTTAGCGATCAAAAGGTCGGAATCATTTCCGGTAAGCATATTCAGTGAACCATTTGTATATTCATATAAACCAAAGACCTGCGTCGTGTAATCTTCCTCATTAATATCCATCAGCATAAAATGCAGGACCGAACTGTACTTCTGAGCCGCTTTGGAAGAATCATTCTTGATCTCTTCTCCGGAAACAGCAAGAGCAGCATTACCGGCATCTGTCTGAATACGCTGGATAAGAGTTTTCTGATGTTCTTTCTCAAATCCGATACGCATATGATGGACAGCAAAGGATACCGAGACAACGACCAGGACGAGGGCAAAGAGGGAAAGAAAAACGATCTTAGCCACTTTTCCCGCTGCATTTGATGCAGATGAATTCTTATCTGAAACAGGCATCCTGTCACCTCGCGCATAAAAATACATATTAATTATATCGCATTGTTTCGTAAATGCAAAACAAAAGGAGCTGTCTTATGACAACTCCTTATTTGGTTGCGGAGGCGGGACTCGAACCTCGCGACCTTCGGGTTATGAGCCCGACAAGCTACCAACTGCTCCACTCCGCGATATATAAACCAGGTATGTGGTGCTCGTGACCGGACTTGAACCGGTACGGGTTTTACCCCGACGGATTTTAAGTCCGTTGCGTCTGCCTATTCCGCCACACGAGCAAGTCATTCCTTAGTGCCTATAAAGACTACCATTGATATTCCTATTTGTCAAACCCCTTTTTTAGCCTGCAAATATAAGATCTTTTATCTTTTCATACTTACTCTCTCCTATGCCTGAGACCTTCATGATGTCTTCCTTTTTTTTAAATCGTCCATTTGTTTCGCGATAAGAAAGAATTCTCTCTGCTGTTTTGGTTCCTATACCCGGGAGCTGGCATAGCTCAGAAATACCGGCATGATTAATATCTGTTTTTTCTTCCCCGCTATTATTTCCACTGCCATCAACAGAAATGTCTCCGAGCGTCGGAACAGATTCTCCTTTCTCACTTATCTCCCCCACCCTTGGAATATGGATGCTCTGAGGATGATCGATCAGATAGACTCTGTCTATATATTCTGTATCAGCCTCTTCCGTAAAGCCTCCTGCCAGATCGATCAGCAAATACAGATATATCTCATTCTCGATCTGATACACACCCGGCTTATTTACCGCTCCGCCTATATACACAGGAAAGATTCTTTTTGTCTGCGCCGTTTCCTCATCGGAAGCCGCGACCGAAGAGGAGCTTTCTTCCGACTCGATGACTACTTTCTTTTCGCCTGGTTTTATCGTGGTCCATACACATACGGCAATACCCAGCATTACGAGGACCGATGATATATATATTCTTCTTTTATCCATACATTCTCACCTTCTCCGTACTATTGCTTACAGTATAGGAACATAATTCAAATATGTACTCGACAAAAGATCCCAATCTTGGTTTTTTTGACGAAAAACAAGAAGAAAAGGCCATCTTCTTTTGAGGTTTTTTCTTGCGGATTTTATATATTTGAAATAAGATAGATACGAGTTGTACTCGAATACAGTTTCGGAGGGAATATTAATGCTTCGTGATCGAGATAATGACGGAAATGAAAGAGAACGTCTGATTCATGCTCCCGAGGAGGAATTTGACAATTCAGCTGAACCGTCAGTATTTGGCACTTATTATCGTTCAAACGGAGATACTCGGGAACCGCAGGAACGTCTTTATTCCAATATGGAAAACGCTGATAATTCCGATTCTTCGGATGATGAAGTAAAGAGGCCGCTCTTCCTCTCTTTTAAAGCAAATGACCCCGCTTCAAATGTTTCTGAAGCACTGCGTGAGCAGAATAATACATTTACAGAGCCAGTCGAAGACACGGCTCCACTGGAAGATCCTACGCTTTCCGACGAGCAGATCTTTGATCCGGTCGCATCCGGCGACGAATACTTCGACGCTTTCCCGGAAGACGACCCGCTTGCATCTGATAACAGTCAGCAGAATTCTTCTGCTGCTTCTGCACCAAAGCCGTCGATCATGGAAACCATGTATGCAAAAGAAGATTATCTGAGCAGTATTCCGAAATACGAAGTCGATAATTCTCTTGAGGACGAAATCAACGCAAGTCTTGGTGATGCAAACTTCTCACCGTTCCAGCCTTTTGCTGCATTCCGTCCATCAGAACCAAAAGAAGAAACCAAACCGGAACCCGTTGCGGAAGAAAAGTCCGCCGAAGTTCCCGCACCTGTAGCAGAAGAAAAGCCTGCTGAAGTCCCTGCACCAGTAGTGGAAGAAAAAACAGCCGAAGTATCTGCTCCTGCAATGGAAGAAAAAGCTTCTGAAGAAGCAGCTCCCGTTGTGGAAGAAAGCCCGGCCGAGCAGGCTGCACCTGTAGCTGAGGAAGTACCGGTCGAGTCTTCTGTGCCCGTAAATACTGCCGAGCCTGTTTTGGAAGCCTCCGCTGAAAAAACTGAGCAGGAACCTGTTGAAACTGTTTCCGAAGAAACTTCTAAACCGGACGTTTCCGAGTCCACAGAAAAGAACGATGCTGATGCAAAATCAGATAACTCCATATATGCAGACGACGATATCGAGGCAGATGCACCGTCTGCCGAGCTTGGTGCCACATCACTGATGGATGATTCGTCCAATTCCACTGAAAGTATCGATTCTTCGAAAAAAGATATTTCTGTCAGCGAAGGTTCACCGGTTATCAGCGTAGCTTCTATTGCAGAAAATGCCACTGAGACAGAAGCTCCCTCTTCCGAGAAGAAAGAAGAAACTTCAGAAGATACTTCCTCAATCTATGACAATGCACCGATCGAACAGCCTTCTATCGAAGACAATGCAGAGGAATATGAATCAATCTACCGTGAGGCCGACAATGTTGTAGAGGAAACTCCTGTTTATGCTGCGCCTCAGGTTCATCCGAACGTTTCCATCGCATCTACGAATCTCGTTCCGATCGATCGAGTATATAATCAGCCGAAGAGACCTGGAAAGACTGAGCAGGAAGACGATAACAAAGTGGTTCAGAATCATCTTCTTTTCGGTGATGAAGACGAAAACGAATACCATCAGAGAAAACTTTCCGAGATGGAAAAGATCAAGAGCGAGAAAGAAGCAGCCGCTGCTGCAGCCGCTGTTGCTGCAGCCAATGCAACTGAGGTTACGGTAACTCCGACATCTTCTAATCTCCGTCCGGGATCCTCTTTGGGCAACAAATCCGAAAGCCGTCCTGCAAAAAAGACGGAAGCTCCTTCACAGACCGCCCCGAAAACGGCGGAAAGATCACAGGCCGCATCATCCGGTTTTCAGCGTCCTGGCGCTTCTATGACCCGCCCCGGCACAGTTCCCGGAATGAGCACCAGTGCTCAGGTCGCAAAGACACAGCATCATACATATACCGCAGCATCCCAGAGAGGTTCGATCACTCCTGTGGAGCAGCAGGAACATACCAACGAGAAAAAGCGCAGTGTTCTGAAGCCTTTGATCTTCGTATGCATTGGCCTTCTCTGTCTCGGCGCGCTTGTATTCTGCTGGTTCCACTTCGATCTCGGAAAGTCTCTGAAATCTGATGGTAAGAAGTCGGAAGCTACTACATATTCCGATACAGAGACCGAGGAAAGCAAGCAGACTAAGGTAATTACTGTTTCGGATGATACTTCGGAAACGACTGAGGAGCCGACAACGACTACTACAGAAGAACCGACGACGACCACTACTGAGGAGCCGACCACGACTACTACGGAAGAACCGACGACGACCACTACTGAGGAGCCGACCACGACTACTACGGAAGAACCGACGACAACCACTACTGAAGAGCCAACTACCACCACGACCGAAGTAACAACTACAGAAGAACCAACCGTTCCTTCTATTGCTCCTTCCGAGTATCCGGTAACCTCCTTCTCTTACAAGATCACAAATGCGAAGGTATCCGGCAACAACTGTTCTTTTGATCTGAAGCTTACCAATTCCGGTTCGAAGACCTCTTCCCTGAACGCGTCGATCAAGTCGATCACGATCAAGTTCAATACTTCTGTAACGATCAATGAAGTAACATGTACGAACTTTACTGTTGTTCCGAAGGAAGGAAAGAAGAATACATTCGTTCTTTACCCGAACAGCGATGAAGCAATCGATAAGAAAGGCTCCGTTGTTGCATCTATCGAAGGCGCAGGTTCTTCTCACATCTCGACCTTCACGATTACGGGCGTGTACATCGAATACAACAAGAAGTAACGAAGATCCCATAAACAACAAAAGCGCAGTCTTCAAAAAGAGGCTGCGCTTTTTTATTTCATTTTTTATTGCCGATTCTTTACTTTTCAATCGTCATTCCGGAAAGGAATGCATTGATAAAACCGTCAAGATTTCCATTCATGACAGCATCCACATTTACTTCTTCATAGCCGGTACGATGATCCTTAACAAGTGTGTACGGGCAGAATACATAGGAGCGGATCTGGCTGCCCCATGCGATATCCATCTGTACGCCCTTGAGGTCTTCGATCTTTTCCATATGTGCAGCCATTGCCAGTGCATAGAGCTTGGCCTTGAGCATATTCATAGCAGTTTCTTTATTCTGCATCTGGGAACGCTCGGCCTGGCAGGCAACAACGCAGCCTGTCGGAATATGTGTCAGTCGGACAGCGGAGTCCGTACGGTTAACGTGCTGACCGCCTTTACCTGTTGCACGGTAGGTATCCACGCGGACATCTGACATATCGATCTTGATATCGATCGTATCATCGAGTTCCGGCATAACTTCGCAGGAAGCGAAGGATGTATGTCTTCTCGCAGAAGAATCGAATGGAGAGATACGAACCAGACGATGTACACCGATTTCAGAACGTAAGAAACCGTACGCATTCTCACCAGTGATCATCATGGAAACACTCTTGATACCTGCTTCATCTCCATCCAGATATTCCAGTTCCTTGATCTCAAACTCATGGTCCTGGGCCCAGTGGGTGTACATTCTATAGAGCATGCTTACCCAGTCCTGTGCTTCTGTTCCGCCGGCACCGGCATGTAGCGTCAGGATCGCATTATTCTTATCGTATTCACCGGTAAGAAGAGTCTCCAGACGCATCTTCTCAAATGAAGACTTAAACTTTTCGACACCTTCTGTCGCTTCAGCAAGAACATCCGTATCCTCTGCCTCATTTCCGAGTTCACAAAGAACCAGAAGATCTTCACGGGAAGAAGCCAGATCCTCGAACGACTTGATGCGCTTCTGCAGTCTCTTCATCTTCGTCTGCTCTTTCTGCGCACGTTCCACATCGTTCCAGTAATCCGGTTCCTGAGATCTTGCTTCCAGCTCGGAAACCTGATCGCTGACCTGCTTGATATGGAGCGCATCTCTCAGAAGATCGATCTTCTCTTCATATCCTTCCAGTTCCAGACGTAAATTGTCGAATTCAAGCATTACTCTTTACTCCCATCTTTTAACTCAGATACAAACTCTTTGAGTCTTCTCATCGCTTCCTGAATATTCTCCAGGGAAGCCGCATAACTGATTCTTACGTGGCCTTCTCCGCATTTTCCAAAAGCACTGCCGGGGACGATCGCTACTTTCTTTTCCATGAGGAATCTCTCACAGAACTTTTCACAACTGAGCCCCAATCCTTCAATACTCGGGAAAGCATAGAAAGCTCCGGTCGGTTCAAAGCAGGTCAGTCCTGCTTCTTTTAGTCCATTAATAATGACTCTTCTTCTTCTGTTATACTCCTGCCGCATCTCCTCGACTTCTTTATCGCCGTTTCTGCAAGCTTCGATGACTGCATACTGTGCAGTAGTCGGGGAACTCATGATGCAGTACTGATGTACTTTATTCATTGCTGCGATCAAGGGTGCAGGTCCGGCCATATAGCCGATACGCCAGCCGGTCATCGCAAACGACTTGGAAAAACCGTTAACCACGATCGTCCGGTCATACATCTCCGGGAAGTTGGCGATCGAAGCAGGCTTTTCTCCTGTATAACTCAGTTCGGAATAAAGCTCATCCGAAACAACGAACACATCCGGGTGACGGACCAGAACATCCTTGATCTTGGCAAGGTCATCATACGTCATCGTCGCACCTGTCGGATTTCCCGGATATCCGAGGATAATATACTTAGTCTTATCCGTAATAGCAGCCTCAAGCGCTTCAGGTCTCAGTTTATACTGGTCTTCTTCCTTTGTTTCGATCACGACCGGAACACCGTGCGCCAGTGTCACAGTAGCTTTATATGCAACGAAGCAAGGCTCAAGGATAATGACCTCATCGCCCGGATCGATCAGTGCTCTGGCGATCAGATCAAGCGCTTCACTTCCTCCTACCGTAACAAGGAGCTGTGATTTAGGATCATATTTCAGAGAAAAGCGTCTCTCGAGATATTCGGAGATTGCCTTACGGACTTCAATATAGCCCTGATTCGGCGAGTAGTGTGTATATCCGTCTTCGAGTGAAAAGATACCCGCCTCACGGATATTCCACGGCGTAACGAAGTCCGGCTCACCGATAGAGAGCGAGATCACTTCGCCCTTCATCTCGTTTGCCAGATCAAAGAACCGACGGATCGCAGACGGCGCTATATTGTTTACTACTGTCGAAATTTTGCTTTGATAATCGATTTCCATGGATCCATTTTCCTCTCAGCAATATCTCACAGTACGATCGCTTCACGGTCATCGGTCTGTTTCTGTGTAAACAGCGTACCATTGCTCTTGTACTTTTTCAGAATAAAATGGGTGGAAGTGGAAAGAACACCTTCCAGCGGTGCGATCTTCTCGGATACGAAATTCGCAACTTCCCTAAGCGTGGAGTCTTCTATGATCAGCATCAGGTCGAAACCGCCGGACATCAGATAACAGGAAGACACCTGCGGGTAACGGTAAAACTGACTGGCGATCTTGTCAAAGCCCTGATTTCTCTGAGGAGTAATACGGACTTCGATCAAGGCGGTTACCTCCTCGCGCTCCGTCTTTTCCCAATTGATCATGGTATTATATCCGAGGATCACGTTCTCTTTCTTGCATGCTTCGAGCTCAGCTGCGATCTCTTCTGAAGAAGTATTCAGCATCACAGCAAGATCTTCGATCTTGATCCTTGCATTATGCTCTACCAGTTTTAATAATTCGATACGGTTAACCATATTAGATTCCTCCGAGCAAAAATCACTTCTGCTATTCTACCACAACGGCTTGGAATGTGTGGAATTTTTACACCTCAAGTATCAGAAAATACAGAAGATGGGCCACCTTAAGTAAAGATGGCCCATCTTTGGATCTCTATTTACGTATTCAGATACGAGCGACGCCGCTCTTTCTTGCAGCCTCAGCAACTGCAGCAGCAACAGCCTTACCAACGCGCGGATCGAAAGCATCCGGCAGGATGTACTCAGGATTGAGTTCTTCGTCAGAAACAACACCTGCGATAGCATTAGCAGCAGCGATCTTCATCTCATCGTTGATGTCGGAAGCGCGTACATCAAGAGCACCACGGAAGATACCCGGGAAAGCGAGTACGTTGTTAACCTGGTTCGGGAAGTCGGAACGGCCAGTAGCCATAACAGCAACGCCAGCCTTCTTTGCCTCATCCGGCAGGATCTCAGGTGTCGGGTTTGCACAAGCAAATACGATCGGATCCTTAGCCATGGTAGCTACCATCTCAGCTGTGAGTACGCCCGGAGCGGAAACACCGATGAATACGTCAGCACCAACGATAACATCCTTGAGGGAACCCTTCTTCATCTTCTGGTTTGTGATAGCAGCGATCTCTTCCTTAGCGGAGTTGAGCTTCTCACGTCCCTGGTAAATAGCACCTGTTCTGTCGCAGAGAACAACATCCTTCAGGCCACGGGAGATCAGGAGCTTTGTGATAGCTGTAGCAGCAGCACCTGCACCGTTAACAACAACGGAGATCTCTTCGATCTTCTTGCCAACGAGCTTCAGAGCATTGGTAAGACCTGCAAGAGTGATAACAGCTGTACCGTGCTGGTCATCGTGGAAGATCGGGATATCGCATCTTTCCTTCAGTTTCTTCTCGATCTCGAAGCATCTCGGAGCGGAGATATCCTCGAGGTTTACGCCGCCAAAAGAACCGGCCAGAAGAGCTACAGTGTTAACGATCTCGTCAACATCCTTGGAACGGATGCACAGCGGGAAAGCATCAACATCACCGAAAGCCTTAAACAGAGCGCACTTACCTTCCATAACAGGCATACCTGCTTCCGGTCCGATATCACCCAGACCGAGAACTGCTGTACCATCAGTAACAACAGCTACGAGGTTGTGACGGCGTGTATATTTGTAGGAGAGATCGACATCCTTGGAGATCTCGAGACACGGCTCAGCAACACCAGGTGTATAAGCTACAGACAGATCGTGCTTGGAAGCAACAGGAGCACGTGTGATGACTTCGATTTTACCTTTCCACTCAGCATGCTTCTGAATGGCTTCTTGTTTAATATCCATAATTCAATCCTCCACTAGTGATTTTCTAGAACATAACAATAATAGGGAATCTATGTCAAAATTTCAATTCATGAAATCAACAAAGATACCTATTAAATACAAAATAATAGGGGCATATTGCCAAATGATGAGTTCAAATGAAAATTATTACTTGTCCAAAGCCGTGACCATATGGAACAGCATACCCATATTTCTGAAGATAGCAAGGCAGATAAAACTGCGAAGGAAGCTCTCTACGAGGAATATGCCCGTGGACCCGGAAGCAAGAGTGACGGAAATGATGTAATGGATCACCGTATAGACCATCGAAATCATCACCAGTTCCAGAAATATGGAGAATTTATGCCCACGTGTCTTTGCTGCGCTGATCAAGGTCGCCTTATAAACGTCCTGCTTGTCAAACAGTACCAGACCTGACCTTACATAGAAAGCCGGTATCGCAAACAGGTACAGATACGGGAAAACGGCAAATCCGATAAGACCGGGGATCATGAGTGTCGCCGAATACAGGATCAGCCACCAGATGCGCGTAAAGAAGATCTTCGGTGCTCTTTCCAACGGTACTTTTCTCGCATCACAGACAAACAGAGTAAAGTAAAAAAGGCCGATGAGATGCATACCGGCAAGATAAAGAAGGAATGAGCCCAGATAAATAAGATTGCCCGCAGTCAGAACAGTCCGAAGCGGATGAGCGTTGTAGTAAGCAACAAAGTCTTTCGCGTCGGCGAGATCTTCAGACCAGTAGATAAACTGGGAAAAGTCAGGGTCTCCGGGCGGAAACTGTAAGAAAGCAAAAGAAACTCCCCATGCAAAAAGGAGGAGCAGCACTGCTGCCCACCTTTTGCTTAGAGAGTCAATTTGAAACGATGAAAATGGTTTTGAGAGGATCATAACTTTCCTCTTCCCCGAACTTACAGATTAGCTGTTGCGATCGTCAGATCTTCACAAACCTGTCCGTTTACGATGTGCTCGGCAACCATACGCTTTGCCTTGTTCGGATCCATCTTGATATATGTAACCTTAGAACCGTCTGCGTCAATAACTTCAACGATCGGCTCGTACTTGCAAAGACCAATGCAGCCTGTCATTGTAACGGCAACATCCTCGATACCACGGGTCTTGAGCTCTTCAACGATCGCTGTCATAACCGGACGTGCACCAGCTGCGATACCGCATGTAGCCATACCGACTACGATACGCTTGCCGGCTTCGGATCTTGCGGACATGTCGGACTTCGCCTTGTTCTTGATTGCTTCGAGTTCTGCTAATGATTTCATACTTATAAACCTCCAAGTATTAATTCTTGTTGTTCGCGATAATAATCACACAAAAACAAATATATCTCCGGTTCCTGCAGGGACATCCCGTCGAGCTTTTCCTTGATCTCACGGGTATCTATAACAGACTGTCCGTTTACATCGTGTTCGAAGATCACGACAAAATCGCAGGTCTTCTCACAGGATCCGACCAAAGCCGCCAGAGACTCTCCCACATCTCCCAAAGGAAGGCAATCGATCGACGAAGGTACGAGTGTCGCAGTGACCTCAGTTCCCTCACCTAGCTTGCTTTTGATCTCCAGGCTGCCGCCCGTAAGCTCGCACAGTTCCTTAAGAAGCGGAATACCCAGTCCGACTTTACGAGTACTTCTTGTGGTGGCAAAAGGATCTGTGACCTTTTCAACGAACTCATCACTCATCCCGCATCCGTTATCTATAAATGAGATCACCAGACGGTCTTCTTTCGATATCATGTTGATTCTGAGAGTCACCAGTGAAGCACCGGCTCTCGTGGAATTAGTCAGGATATCCAGAATATGAAGTGATAATTCTCTCAAAAGTTCTCCCCTGTCACCGACTGGAAATACAGCCGGAAAAGCACTTCAGTTCTATATTTGTTATTGTCAACGTGCCTATTATATCACTTTCTCATCAGATCCCGCAATGCATTGACAAATGTCTTCGTATCCATATCCGGGTTTTTTTCGATAGGAAGTTTCAGCGAGTAGCCGGGATCCGCAATATCGGGCAGCTGATGCGCATCCGAGTCCTGAATATAGTGATAACCTGCAAGTTCCGGGTGCTTGTCCCAGAACTCCGGAAGATTGCAGCGGCGGCTGACCTCGAGAAGTCTTCCCTTCCATTCTTCCGGAACGGTACCAAGTGATGCGACCATACTGTAGGAATCCTTGTCAACATGCGCCGGGATCGCGGCAGCTCCGATACTGTCAAGCTTTTCGTAGAGCTCGATCATGGACACATCGGATCCGGTCGAAAGAAGATACGGCAGTTCTTCGATGATCTCATCATCATCATTCATCACGTACTGATTACCGAATATCTCGACTCTATTTTTGATCTTCGGTCGGTGTGTCGTCCAGTATGCCTCAAAATCAAGAGCTGTCGGAAGATCCGGGAAAAGGCAAAGGACATGGAAGCCTTCCGCCACTTCCACTTCCATTCCCGGAATGACCAGAGGTGCTTTTCCATGCTCATTTTTCAGAAAATCCGCACACTTCATCGCGGCTTCACAGTTCCTGGCGGAGCAGTGATCCGTGACCGCTATAACATCCAATCCGTTCAAAAGGGCCATAGATACCATATTTCCCGGCGTCATATCGTTCTCGGCGCACGGTGAAACGGCAGAATGCATATGAAGATCACATACAAAAATGGCCATTAGCGGGAATCAGACCTCCTCTGTATCGATGATCCCGTCTAAACAGGCACAGGCGGTATATGTATCCATCTCAGTCGAGCAGACACAGATCTCTTCCGTCTTTGCTTTCTCCAGGACCGCTTCCTGAAGTTCGACGTCCTCGGTCAGGATAACCAGCGGACACTCATTCAGAGAAGCCACGGCAATAACATTCATACTGTTCAGGATCGTAAACCAGCATTCGTCGCTCTGAAGATGTGCCATGACGTGGCTCAGCATATCTCCGGCATATCCTTTTTTCACTTCGGCATCCGGACGGTAAACGTCTGTCAGCACCTTGAGATTCATGGCTTCGATAATTTCAGATACAGTTTTCATAAGAATTCTCTTCCGGACAAATTACCGGATCACTCCTTTTTCATTCTCTTCTGACGGATGATACAGTTATTGATGCTTGCTCTTCCCTGGACGATATCTTCCGCCATGGCGGCACAAGACGGCGCTCCGCAGGCACCACAGTCCAGCTGAGGAAGAGTCGCTAAGATCTTATCGATCTGCTCATACTTCGTCATCGCCTCACCGATATTCTCGGAAAGACGCATCGCATGATTCTCCGGAAGCGGAAGCTCCCATACCTGCGGGATAATATCCTCTTCACGGACGATCAGCTGCGGGAACAGCTGCTTTTCCAGAAAATAATCATGGACATGTTCACGAAGTTTTGCCACGGCGGCAAACCGGTTCATGACCGTGAGCGGTCCTCCGATACATCCGCCAAAGCAGCATGCCGCCTCGACATATGCGATCTTCTTGATGTTGTCCCGATCGATTTCTTCCAGGATATCGATCACGTTTTCGATACCATCGACCGAGAGATAATTATCGATCTTCATACCGGTGGATTCTCCGCCGATCGCCGCGCACTGCAGGCCTTCCGGCTCAGAGATGCGGATCGCTCTTTCCTCTTCGTGAGTAAGCGAATCATGGTGCTCGATCTTATTGAGAAGCGATCTCAGCTGGGGATATACATCATGTGTACCTACACAGGTCGAGATCAGGGACTTCTTCTTCCATAGCGGATTGATGACTGAGGTAACTCTGGCAGGACACGGCGAGATATAGCAGATATAGATCAGGGACTTTTTGATCTGCAGTTTCTGGCACAGATAATCGATCGCATACTGTGCGGTCAATTCCAAAGGAGAATCCAGCGTGACCAGATGTGAGATCAGGGCACGGTACTTCATCTGGATCAATCGTACTACGACCGGACATGTCGTCGATATCATCGGGAAGATCTCGCTTTTCTCATCTTCCGTCATACTCTCCGCAGCCGCCTGCTTCTCCACAAGCATCTGTCTGGCGGCGGAAACATAGCCCGAATATCCGATAGACTCGTCAAAGACATAGTCAAAGCCCATCTGGCGGACACATTTCATAACATCGATCCTGGATGCGCTGTTCTCAAACTGCGAAAAGATCGCAGGGCTTACGATCGCCACCTTGACTTTACCGCTGGCTGCAGTAAGACGCTCTTCAAGCGTATCTGTTACGGCGATCTTGGCATGGTAAGGGCATATACGGATACACTGTGCGCAGTCGATACAGCGGATATCATAGATCGTCGCCTTTCCGCCGCGCACACGGATCGCCTGTGTCGGACAGCCTTTACTGCAGGTTGTACATCCGACACACAGATCCCCTATCAATGAAACACTGTGTAATTTCTTCACGGTTATTTCTCCGTTATCATAAGGAAGGCTCGATCCGCCTCCCTACTATTACGTAAAGTTGATGACCATCGTCACGGATGTGCCTTCGCCGACTTTCGTCTTAATATTCAGGTCATCACAGTTCTTCTTAATATTCGGAAGACCCATACCGGCACCAAATCCCATCTCTCGGGCGAGATCAGGAGCGGTAGACCAGCCGGCTACCATCGCCTGATCAAGATCAGGAATACCCGGGCCATGGTCTTCGATAACGATCACGACCTTATCCGGATGCACAGTGACCTCAGCCATTCCGCCATGACCATGGATCACGGCATTGATCTCCGCCTCATACATGGCGATCGATGCACGCTTGATGTCCTCCGCCTTCACACCCAGTCTCGAAAGTGATTTTTTCATCGAGCTGCTGGCCTCCCCGGCATGGGTAAAATCGTTATCTCTTATCTCATATTGGCGTACTAACGGTTCTATACGGCAGCCTCCTTTCCACGAAGACCTGCCTCGTAGAGAAGTCCGCAACATGTAAACATAGAAAGCGGAGATGTCATCAGACCGATACCTTTTTCTGCCGCCAGTTCCTGCATCGTCTCATCCGGGATCTTACCGCGGACAAAGATGATCACCTTTACATCAAGCATCTCGGCGGTACGTATCGTCTGCGGATTCACAAGGCCGGTGATCATGATCTGACTGTCATCGCTTGAAAAAGCCATAACATCACTCATCAGGTCAGAACCACAGGCGATCTTCAGGTCTTCCTCGAAACTGTCCGTCTTTACCAGGATCTTAGCATTAAGAAGATCTGCACAATCACAAACTCTCATAAATGACCTCCTACACTATACGGGCAGATCCACCGGAGTGAAAACATATGACCACAGTATCTGCCTCGCAGTATTTATGAACTATTATGTTAATTATATTATTAACAAGGTAATTGTGCTACAGAATTTCGTGTAAAATCTCTATAACGGATGTGCGGTCGCAAAAGAATTTAATGGTATAATAACGCTGATTTTATAAATGGAAGGGGCAACCACCATGATGAACTTTCGAATCTATCCGAATCTTCTGTACCTGCTGCCGCCTGAAACACATAATACGGCAGACCTTGAGCGCACGCTCGGCGAGCACCCTGAGATCAAGTTCGTATCCTTTGTAGGTATCGACCTTGCAGGCAATGACACCGATGAAAAGATCCCGATCAGCAACTTTATAGATAACTTGCAGGGATATTTAAGCGGATGCGTCGTACAAACCGATGGTTCCTCCGTTGAGCTCCCCGGCATCGCTACGCTGAATGACGGACGCGTCGATTTTGAGCCGGACTTGAATGTCATGTGGTTCATCGACTACAACTATGAGCATCCTGATCCGGAGAACGGTCTTCCGATCGGAACTCTCCGAATCCCCTCTTTTCTGATCCATAACGGTGACAAAGTATGTTCCCGTTCGATCCTGAAGCGCTGTGCCGACAGATTCGCATCCGAACTCGAGCGCTACTTAAAAGAATATCCCGCACTTCTTGAAGAACTGGGATTCTCCATTGATGAACTTGACCGTGTCGAGCTCACTACCGCAACAGAACTCGAGTTCTGGGTAAGTTCACCGGAAGAAAAGATCAATACCAGAGTCCTCTCCACTTCCCAGAGCTTGAAAGAGCAGTACTGGAAGAGAACGAAGGGTGTTGTACGTACCGCTCTTGAGCAGTCGGTCATGCTCCTGCAGCTTTACGGCTTTGAGCCGGAGATGGGCCATAAGGAAGTCGGCGGTGTAAAAGCACACCTTTCCGATGCAGGTGATTTTCACAACATCATGGAACAGCTCGAGATCGACTGGCATTACTCCAATGCCCTTCAGGCTGCCGACTACGAGCTTCTCGCCCGTATCTTCATCAAGGAGATCTTCCGTATGCACGGTCTGGAAGTAAGCTTCTGCGCGAAGCCTCTTCCGGGTGTTGCCGGTTCCGGTGAACACACACATGTAAATGCTGTTGCTTTCCTTAAGGACGGACACAAAGTTAATCTCTTCAGCCCGAAGGACATGAAGAAGGACTTCCTCGGCACGATCGGCTGGGGCGCTCTGATGGGCTTCATGAAGCACTACGAGCTGATCAACCCTTTCATCTCGGTAACAACAGATGCATTCCTTCGTCTGCAGCCGGGTTACGAAGCTCCGACACACGCGGTCGCATCTCTCGGACAGGATATCAATACTCCGTCCCGTAACCGTTCTGTACTTCTCGGCCTGATCAGAAACTCCGACAGTGCCGTACAGACACGTTTCGAGATCCGCTCCCCTAACCCGCATACGAACACATATCTCTGCCTGTCTGCTGCCTACCAGTGCATGCTTGATGGTATCGAATATGCCGTAACATCCGGTCACTCAACTTCCGAACTCGAGAAAGAGTTTTGCAAGGGATACGGCGAAGAGGCGGATTATCTCGAGAAAGACAGAGTCTATCGCTGTGAGGAAGACATCTTCACAACTTACACCACTGAAGAACGTGACCGTCTCTTCGGCATTCCGCCGGCGACAGTATATGATTCCCTGCGCCGTCTGCTCCATTCCGATGACATGCTTCCGATCCTCTGTGCAGGCAATGTTTTCAGCGATCAGCTGATCTCCTCGTATGCACATGCGATGCTTGACCGCTGGCAGATGGAGCTCTCCGAGCGTATCATCCCGACGAACCTGTCGCAGATCAGAAATGTCGTTCCTTTCCACGATCCGGCCAACAGCTATGATGTTGCACTTTGGAAGGAGATCGATGATATCCGCAACCGTCTTGCAAAAGACAGCTCCGAATATGTCTCCATCTTCAAGGAGATCCGCCTATCCATCGATGCCAAGAATCTTAAGGAACTGAGCAAGCTCCAGCAGGAGATGAACAAGCTGATGAACAAGATGACGACTCTGTATGCAGAGTACGGTGCAAATCAGATCTGATCAGAATTTTAAAAGGTACACGAAGCGGGCTGTTTCATGATGAGCAATGTCATTAAGTTAAGACAGCCTCTTCAAAGATCCTCATACCTCAAATGAAGTGAACCCACTTTGTTGGACGATTTTAAGCTGA
>OCTX012120935.1_pt1 | contig 29770 bp, 31 predicted proteins | sample 1539691 | NCBI WGS metagenome assembly OCTX01 (sample SAMN02144231, study PRJEB22623) | gut metagenome | biome: sheep rumen | host: Ovis aries | place: New Zealand
GCTTGTTGCCTGCACCATATTTGCTCTTTGCTCCATCATTTTCGTCATCCATTCTACAGTCGAGCCGCCAACAACAAGCCGTGCAAGATTCTCTGCTTCCTTCTTTTTCTCATCTGGAATATCCGTCTTTTCGGTGTAGTGAACCTCTTTGAACTTCGGATTGATTACAATCTTCTCCTTATCATTATCAAACTGCACAACACCGTCAGACTGAGGTATCTGCAAACGGGTCAACACCTGTTTCAGCAGTCTTTGTATCTTGTCATCTCGGTTGTCTGCCTTAAAAGCCTCCATTGTGGCCATAGCCACAGGATGTTTCTTAGGGAGCAGTTCTTCAAAGGTTCTCGAAAGTTGCGCAGCCTCTGGTCGCATTTCTCCAATCGTCAAACCTCCCAAAAGATACTGTATATGCTCCTTCTGCATCCATCCCCATTTCTGGTCAATATCCGGCATTGTCTCTGCCATCCTATCATGACAATCTTCATATACTTCACCATAAATCTTGTCGATATTGATAGAGTTATACAGCTTTTCTGACAGATAGAATGCTAGTTTATTGAACCCTATTCGTCTCAACCAATTGGTTCCAAAAGCAAAGAAGTTCTGGATAGTCTTATTCATTTCTTTAGTCCATTACAAATACCCATTCCATTTTCTCCATCCCCAATGCCAAGTTTTCCATAACGGCATCCAAATCACTTCACTTGGATACCGCCTCAGAAAGCGCATGTTTCGTTTCGCATTATTGAAACCTCGCAGAAAACGTTTCTCATCCGATACATATTTATTTCTGTCATCATAATGTCCAAAGTTTCCACCGCGCATTATTTCTTTTAAAAGGAATTCCCCATCTTCCTGATTAGGTGCGCATAGTAAAAACTCTTCTCCTATATTGAACACCCTCCTTATTACATGCATCACAGTAGCCACGAATTTACTCAGCCCCCAAAAATCAAGAGTTTTATATGCCTCTCTACGTTCACTTTCTGTGGAGTGAGTTAGGATGTAATAATAATCAGTTAACTGCCTCAGGCCTATTCCTTCTAAGAACACATGCCTGTAAATATGTATTAGCGAGAAGACTAAGTTAAACGCAAGTGTCGGATAACTAAAACCAAGACTCTCGTCATAATTAGAAAACTGAGCATCCTTTTTCTCCTTTATCCACCTTTGTACTCTTTGGTTCACAAATGGGTTAAACATATAGGTGGGACGGAAATGGACTTCAACGTCTGTGTCGGAAAAGAAAGATGCATTGCAGTTTACATAATCAACATACGTGACATCTAGACCATCATTTCGCATTTTATCTACTATCTCATCCGTTTCCGCATTGACCCAAATGTCAATATCACCAGGTTGTCTTGTATTGGGCTTATTGTATAATCTTGCTGCACCTTGGCCTTTTAAAATGCAACTATTATAACCTTTCGACCTAAACCATGAGGTCAATTGCTGGCAAAGCTGGTCAAACTGATTGTTACGCTGCCGGATTATTTCGCTTTCACCTATCCAGTGTAGTAATAATGGTTGAGGAGGGGTCTGACCATCACTAACCAATTCATCAACAGCATGAAGGACTAACCCCACAAGACTCTGTTCGGATGCAAGATTATAAATAGCAGTCCACTCATTAACCGTGAACTTTATCTGATTGTTAATGGGCTTCCCTACTGCTATTTGCAACAATTGGAAGAAACGTTCTTCTATCCCACTGTAATCACGCATCATCACAGAAAGCAGGATCTTAGTTTATTGATTATACAATTCTAAAATTTTTTGCGCGCAGTACTTGAATGCACCCATAGGATTCCTGGAAGAGAACTGCTCAACATTTTGTTTTTTACCACTCCCCTTGTCGGCTAATGCGGAGGCAACCGCTTTCTTCAGTGTGTCACCATCATGACAGACTGCGTACGCGAAGTCCTCAAAGAAAAGATCCTTCTCTTCTTTAAAGCCCCAAAGAATCAATTTACCAGAGATTAGCAGAGCTTTTAGTAATAACGACGAGTTGTGTCCAATGTAAGTATCCACATACGGCATGTCCTTGCCTGTTAAATAAATGATGTTCTCTTCACCCAGAACATCGACGTACAGTTGCTTATTACTTCGGGGATGTAATTTGATATATATCTTAACTCCTTCAGGAATTGCTGCTTTAAGACATTTCAAATAAACATCAAATACATCCTTTTGTACCTTACCATCCTCCACATGAACGCTCGGGATATAACAGATGGCGTGCTCAATGGGCTTTTCTTCCAAATCATCAAGGTCATGGTTTCCCATGATATAAATCTTGTCCTTATCATAACCATAGTTGTCATGATAGTAATCTACCCAATGAGAGCCTATCACAAATGCACATTCACCTCTGAGAGGCGGGTTAAAATAGTTTTGTACAGTGGTCGTTACATTCTCTTTTTCTTTGATAATACGAGTGATTAATTTCGCGAACGACTTGCCCTCCTTTTTGCAGAGCACCCGCATGATATTGAAATAACTGAAGGTTTTGGATGCCATTTTAAGTGCCGCCAAAATCTCACCTATTCTCACATTATTCAAGGTAGCACCGTCATATAGCAGCGAATGCTGCATCATCACAACGTGTGCTCCAATTTTTTGAGAGAAATAGATTGCACCAAGGTCAGGGGTGGTATTCTGTGCAAACACAACCACATCCGGCCTCACCTTGTTGATATAAGCTTCCACCTCGCCTATCCTTGTTGTAACAAGGTAATCATTAAAAGACTGAGCATCCTTTGACGGATCAAATTTCTTTCCAGACGTCTCAAAAACAAGTCCGTACGTTTGTACTTCAGCAGACTCCTTCATGTGCTTTGAGACCACATTTCCCACTCGTAGAAGCTGGCTCCACGTTGTGTCAAAAAACAAATAAATCATATCGTTGTAATTTAATTACCACTAATAATTGAAACAAATTGGGGGACAGTTTTTAATCTTTCAAAAATGAAATCATCCCCGTTAGGCCTTACAAGAAACGTTTTCGCATCAAAACATATCGCATACAGCGATAAAGAAGAAAGTTCAAACAACGAGATTATTTCTGTATGATATTTAAAAATGTTATTCTCAATAATATAGGTTTGAGGTAAGATTGTTATTCCCTCTCCATGATTCAATTCTTTGATGATACCCTCAACCTCATGCGCTTTCTCCCTGTACTTAGTATACATCATCGGATGCATTTTTATTGCAATCCTATTAGGGTGCTCTTCGTTTATATAGTCAAGGGTACACTCTAAACACTTCTTTATGATGGCATTATCTTGGAATAAAACATCAGTTACAATAATTGTATCATAAGGATCAGCTTTATCACCCACCTCATTAATATAGGATGAAATATCGCTTACAATGTGTTTTTTCTGATGCCAGGGGAATGCCTGCTCAGAAATAGCCACGCTACCCATAAATAGTTTGCCTTCATAATCTATGGGATAATAGTGTTCACCAAACAAAGGAAAGATGGCTCGCTTAACACGCGTTTGAAAGGTTTTGCGAGCAATCTTCGTCACATAATTCCTATCATAATAGGCGAACACGCCTTCTTCCAAAAAAAAATAGCCCTTGCAATGAGGATGTCTGACAAACTCATCAAGATAGATGGGCAGATACATAATATAATCGCGACCTTTAACTATCTGTTCGTTTATTATTACCCTTAATGCGTTCTGGTACTGTTTCCAATCTTTTAATTGTTGAGAGATAGTCTTAAACGTGGCTTTGCGGAGATTCAAATCCTCGCCTTTCCCTTTTAAAAGTTCATCAAGATTGAATACTTGCAACGAGTTCAGGAAAAAGGACCATTTTATTCCCCGACTGGTGATAATCACCACTTCATTACCCATTTCCAAATTCCGCTTAACGTGATCGTAAGCGGCTATGATAGTTATTCCAGAATGTAGAAAATAGACATGCAACATATAGTGAAAAATAATTATAGACAGGTTACGTTATTGGAGAAGAGGCGACAAAAAGCCTCAACGCCTCCCCATCGCATCAAAAAAGACTTGTAATCATCATCTTTCTCTGCAAGCAAACGAACAAAAGAGACGGCCTTATTAGAATGCCCCCAAACATGTGCATAAAAAAGTACGGTAGAGTTAGAACCTATAAATGTATTTCCATTATCATTTAAAGCGATGTCCTCAAGGCTATCTTCATAAAAAGTAAAGTCTGTCACATAACCTGAAAGCAGATCACTTACAATATGCTTCACCTCGTCGTTGTTACCATCCGCCGGATGTAGTTTTACGTAAAGTGACTTATCTGACAGTTTCACTTGGCTGAATGTTTCTTTTAATGAATCAATATAATTATTCAGAGCAAATGGACGCCCACTGGCAGAAAACCGGTCAAGAACCAAAATATTGCTATCTGATATGGTTAAGTCCTTTTTAGATGCATCTGTTTTAACGAAGACCTTCTCTACCTTGTCAGATTGAACACTTTTATAAGCATCGCTGGAAAAGGAGAATAGCCGCATATTATGCTCGGGCTTTCTGCGGGTATTACAAGACTCTATTAAAAACCCCCTTTCATTAGTGGAAGCAAAAGGCATGAGTAATGTCACTATAATAACTTTAAATAATGAATTAACATATCGTTTCACAATTCCTTCGCGTGAGGCGCAGGCATATGATGACAATCCCTCTTCAAAAAATGCAGTTTTATCGTATGGCTTGCACAAAGGAAAATAGTAATCAAAAGGAAAATATGCGCAAACCTGATTGTTGCGGAGAAGTAGGCGCAGCAAGTGCTTTTGCTTAAAGAAAAAACTAATTCTACCACCAAATCCTCTACCGCTTTCATCATACAATAAAGTTCCCCTCTCAGGATGCTTTACGTTACGTTGGGTAATATAATAAACATCCTCCGGTTTTATTTTCTCATGTCTTATAATTCCCTCAACTACAAGAATATGAAAATTACTTTGTATATAGAACAGATGGATTGTTTTCATATAAACATATTGTTTTCTTCACCTGCTTAAGATTTTCATTCCCTTTCATCAGGAGAGGTGCTACCATGAAGAGGAAGAAATATGGAGGTGTAAATAAGTAGGCCGGTCTATTATAATAAAAAAAGAGAAATAGTACTATATACAGGAACAATTCTTTTCTATACTTTTTCAATACCACAAAACCATACAGTATAAAATAAAATAACGACAAAAACACATAAACAATTCCCAAATCATATATCATCATTTTATAACTCTGAAGGCCTAAAGCAATCTTGTTATGAGCACCTACTCCCTTTCCAAATAATACATTATCACCTTCATTCCAAAACTGCTCATATGCCCTATCAAAGACTGGTTGGCTCCTGTTGTCACCAGCAAAATGTCCATCTTTAAACTCAAAACGCTCGAATAAGTGTTCAGTAAGGCCTAACTCCGTAGTTGATTCGAAGAAAGCCAAAAGACCTATCAAGATAGCAGCTATTATAACAACACCACCTATATTTTTAAACTTCAAGAAGAAAGGGGCGAACACTAATAATACCGCAAAAAAGAAAAAGGAAAAAGAAAAGACTCCAGCCAGCAGATATATATAATTTTGCCATTTCTTGAAATTAAATCTCTCCATAACTAAGAATATGGCAGACAAGGTTCCTACAATTCCGGGTTCATCGAAAACACCGGCGAATCTCATAATCATAAAATTCTTATCTTCATAGAATCCAACTGTAAGAAAAGGGTATTGCAAATACTTTGTTGCCCTGACATTATTTGGTGGATCTAAAACCTCTGACGGTAATTCAATGCCAAACAAAAGGACAAAAAGGGCAACAATCAATGAAACAGCGAACAAAAGGGCAAGCCCAGTGTGGCAATAGTGATAAACTTCTTTTTTAGCGTTATCATTTGAGAATATGATGAAAAACAATAGTATGTTAAATATCTGCAAGTCATCCGAAACTAGGGAATAAACCAACAGAACAAATAACAACACAATCGATACTGATAAAGAATAACTTTTTATTCTTGGCTTATCTAATGTCAAAAGGATTATAGCAAAAATCGCGAATGCGATATCCACCACAAACATAAATGACCAAATATATGATGGCCTCAACATTACTATAAACAGCAATGCTGATATCAACAACCATATCTGTTTGCCTTTTAATAAAACGCTCATGCCTCTTTCAAGAAAAGATTAACGTATTTCTTTGCTACTCTTTTACAATCATACACTTTGCAGGCAAATTCTCTTGACTGCCTGGATAATTCTACTAATGTATGGGGATTATCCACTAATACCTTCAACTTATTATAAATATCGTCCTCATCAGGATTAATGTGAATCACAGGGGACACTTCTTCCCCTAAAGATTCCGCATTTCCTTGTCCATTTCCGCCAAGAACTACTTTTCCCATAGCAAGGGCTTCGATAGCATTCATTCCTGCGCTCTTTGCATAACACTGGTCAATAAGAATAGTAGCATCTTCCATCCTCAATAAATATTCTGACAATGGTACACGTCGCACAATATCTATTTTAACCCTATCAGGATATTCTGCCTGTATGCGTTCCATAGCTGGTATGATAAAGTTACTACCTTTGGGCTCAGGACGGTTTACTCCGTGCATGATGATGATTTTGTCAGAAATCGACCTTGAGGTAGTCACACTATTCACATCGAAGGGCAATGGAATTATAGAAAATAAAGTATATTTAAAAGCGTTTAAATAGAATTTATATGCATCTTCATAGTCAATAGTAATAGGAACTATACCTTTTACACTCGGCAATAATTTCAAAAACTTATCTTCTTCGTTACAAATACTATTTTTAGCCTTCTCTATTTCGTAAGCGCTTGCACACCCTTTTTCTATGATATATTTATAGAAGATATAATCACCGCCACATGCAGAGAGAAATATCTGCCTTTTATCTTTCAATAAAGATTCTATCTGCTCCATTGAGATGAAAGGGATAAGAGGATTGTTGGTCATTTTTACAAAACCAAAGTTGATAATAATAGCACAATCCCAATCCTTTTCCATCTTTTTGATAAAATGTTGCAATTTTAACCCAGAGAATCGATTTCTGATTCTATTCGAATTTTTAATAGTATACTTACCAATTCTATAGTCTTTTACATTTACGTAATATGAATCAGCATCTTGTTCTATCGCCTTAAAACTATCACCCCAGCTGAATACAAATGCTTTATGCCCCAGTTCATGAAAACCACGGCTGAGGTACTTGGCAAACCCACTATATTCTCCAATGATTAATATCTTCATTTCTGTTTCTTAATTTTTTCTTTAATAATCATCATCACACCCATTCGTCTGTCTAATTCTCTTAATGAATAGTAACTACTTAGTATCAGCAATATACCAAGAAGAATATACGCATAGATAGATTGGAAGGCGTGAACTATTACAAAACTCAACAATACAACGATAAACTGGAAGGAAAAAACTGAAAGGAACGAACTAGTAAACCTAAAGCTATAGCGTGTTCTCGCAATCAAATATACCTGAACCAGATAAACCAAGTTACCAAGCATGAAGGCGATTCCAAGACCTGTCAGGCCATAGAAATAATACCCTGCAATTTGAAATATGAGAAGTACAAGATTAATAATCGTTTCATTGATAATGAATAATCTTGCCTCTGCCTTAGCAATAAAACTGAAAGAAATAGACCAAGATGCGGCTTTGAACATCATGCCTAAGATTGCCCATAAAACATAATCCGTTGCAGAAAGGAATTCTTCTGAATAAATTATTCTGATAATAAAAGGCATGAAAATTAATAAGGATATCACCAAAGGGGCTAAAATGAGTATAGCCACCTCACCTTGTTGATTTATTATCTGCTTGCACTGTTCATTATCTTTATTCACGGCAGCTAATCGTGGGTAAAAGTCAGTGCCCATTGCTTTGAACACCATCCCCACATAAGTCGTCATAATAACATAACCCGCAGTAAAGATACCAACAGCTTCTACGCCGCCATGTCCTCTAATGAACCACCTCAGTATATATGCACACGCTGTTACCAAAATGCCGCTAACACTTAATGATATTCCCATTTTCATCATTGATTGCCCACTATCCAATGCCTCCCGTATTGTCACCGAGACCTTTTCAACATCTATCTTTCGGGAATAGCACCATGAGATAAGCATTGCGGTCAACGATGTCATCACCATCGTAGGAACTATTCCTTTGACTCCTATCCAATAGTAAAGCGGTATACTTACCAGCAATCCAATGGTAGCGCCAATTGCAGAAGCTTTGGCTAAATCCTTCAGTCGCCTCAATCCTTGGATTAGCACCTTCTGTCCAACACACAACTGATCAATAAGCAAGGTTACGGAGAGGATGGCAAAGCCCCAGGTATAATCCTCATTTCCAAAAGTAAGTTTACTTAGTAGAGGTGATAAAAATAAAGTTAGACACAAACCAAGAATACCTGTAGCCCATACAAGTCTGCGCACTGTGGAAACAGTATGTCCTATACGTTGAGTATCTCCTGTTCCATTTGCTTCCGATATATCTCGTACTGCGCTCTGCTCCAATCCAAAGGAACTGACACTTTTCACAAGTTCAATGGTTGACTGGTAAAGCCCCATGATACCCATACCGGCAGGACCTAACAAAACAGCGACAAACTTTGTTTTAATGATTCCAACAAGTATCTGGTACACCTGCACACCTCCAAAAAGCGAAGTGGCCTTGAAGATACTCCGGTAGCTGGATGTCTGGTTGGTTGGCGTTGATTCCGCCTGTATGTCTTTTACTTCGTCAGACACGATGATTATACTTAAATTCGTTGATTAATCGAACCACCTCTGCTATTTCCTCTATTTTAATTGCCGGTCCTATAGGCAGGCTCAACTCTTCATCAGCAATCTTCTCGGTGATAGGTAAACTCAGCTGAGGCACATTCCATTCCTCTTTTGCATAACACTCCTGCTTATGAGGGGCAATAGGGTAATGGCACACAGTACCCACTCCATTCTGCTCCAGATAATCGTGCAAAGCATCACGCTTACCATCAACCACCAAAATCGGGAACAAATGATAGGCATTCTGCTCGTCAGGCAGCAAATCAGGCATTGTAATCAGTGGATTGTTGATATGCTCATAGTAATAATGAGCCACCTCCTTGCGGTGAGCATTGTCCTCTACCAGATATTTCAGTTTCACATCCAGTACAGCGGCCTGAATCTCATCGAGGCGACTGTTACGACCTGTGTATTTGAAGACATACTTCTTCTGTGAGCCATAATTAGCCAATGCACGAACTGTAGCAGCCAATTCGTGATCGTTGGTAGTAACTGCACCTCCATCACCAAGGGCACCAAGGTTCTTACCTGGATAGAAACTATGTCCAGCGGCATCACCAATGGAGCCGGTAACACGACCATCGGTATGCTTGCACCCGTGTGCTTGAGCGTTGTCTTCTACTAGTTTCAGATTGTACTTCTTGCACAAATCGCCAATCTTATCCGTATATGCATTACGACCATAGAGGTGTACAATAGCAATAGCTTTGGTTTTAGGAGTAATGGCTGCCTCAATGAGGTCAGCATCAATCTCCAAAGTATTGAGCTTAGGCTCCACAAGAACAGGTTTCAGTCCGTTTTCTGTAATAGCAAGAATAGTGGCAATGTAGGTGTTTGCCGGAACTATCACCTCATCACCGGGCTGCATTACACCCATCTCAATGTATGCACGGAAGACCCAGATAAGAGCATCAAGGCCATTGGCGCACCCAATGGTATATTTGGTTCCTATAAACTTGGAGTAGTTTGCTTCAAACCGCTCATTCTCCTTACCTTGAAGGTACCAACCTCCATTCACAACACGGCTAACAGCATCATTAATCTCAGCTCCATGAAGAGCAGTAACATCTTTTAAAGATAAAAACGGGATACTCATTATATTCGGTTTTATAATTCTCTATTATTTACTTTTAACCATTCATCAAACCCAATTCCAGCCCATGGCATACCTCTATCAAAATTGTATGGCCACGGGTATTGTAATCTTTTCGTTTGTCGGTTTACGATAGGTGCCTTTCTTACATCCATTATTCTTTTAGCAGGTGAACCATTGATAAAAGAGAAATCTTCAAATTTACCACCAACCCTTGACTGAGCACCAACTAAACAATGCCTACCAATTTGTGTTCCTGGCAGTAGGAATGAATTCGAAGCCACAACGGTAAATTCTCCAATTTTACATGCCAACCATTCATTAGACGGTGGAGTCGGATCATCTGTAAGAGTCACAAAAGGGTATAGATAGGCATAACTACCTATAACTGACCCTTCTGATATTGAATCATAACTATGAAAATGTACACAATCTCCTATTTTACAATCAGGCAGTATATTACAATAAACGCCTACTACACAATTAATCCCGAGTTCATTACCCTCACGAATGATTGTATGATGTCCTGTTTGCAAACCATCTCCTATAGTGCAGCCTGCATAAATAACTGAATAGCTCCGGATAACACTATTGGCTCCGATTATTAGCTCTTTATTCTGATAATTAGGGTTTCGATAATAATCGCCAGTAGGTTCACCAATAATACAATTGCTGCTAATAACAGTATTATCACCAAGCGTGACATTATCATAGATAGTTGTATTATCCCCTATCTTAACATTTTTCCCTAGGTGAACGTTTTCACCAATATGGACATTAATATTATTAAACTTCATATTATGTTAATGGTCCTAACAAAGTATTCCACTTCACCAGTCTGTCAATCAGCACAATACCATCCCACGGCATCTCAAAGTTGAGCATACGGCCAATCTGCGGGAAGCGAACTGCCCCCTTCTGGGTGGCAGCCTCTGCAAATTCAACGGCCTGCTCCTGGGTGGCTTCAATACCAATGGTCTGAATATCCTCGGTGATGTGTTTGACACTTTGCATAATGCTATCCACAGCGTGTACAAACAACACTCGGGAATAAACCGGCTTGTGCAGTTCATCGTGGTCATCCAGCAGGATGGAGTATGACATGGTTTCACTACCGATAGCCGTTCCGCAGAAGTCATAGACACCACGGATGGAATGGATAGCAGAAACCTGCTCAGGTGACATAGTAGGCTTCGGAATCTGAATCTCGGTCTTTGCCATAGACTCGTTCAGAATCTCACAGAACTTCTCTGGACTTACGGCTCCACCCTTCTCTACAAAAAGATTGTGGGCAGACGCACAACCTGTCTGATCAAAGACAGATACATCCACAGAAACACGTCTTGCCAGTTTCTTGGCGGCCTGTTCGTCAGGAAGCATCTCCTTGGTCACTACTGCAAATGAAAGTTTAGGACCAAAGATAACGGTTTCGCAATCATACTTAGAAGGATAACCAGCCACAGTTTCTACAGCCTCTCTACCTCCCCAAGCAATACGCACATCCGCATTCTTGGACATATTCTCACCCAATTTCACAGCATTGCGGCTGAAGTAAACCACAGCCATAGTCTTTAGCAGGTCATCACCCTTGATGGTATAACCATTCGGAGTGGTGTATTCAAGTCCTTCAAAGGCACTTAATAGACCAGCAAACACACCCTCATCATGTGAAGATACCTTCAGTAGGTTCACGTTCTTGGTCATAATGCACTGAACCAGTGCAAAGAGACCAAGAATCTGCACGTTACCGGCCATCCAGTGGCAGCAAAGACCACGGGAATTGGCTTTCAGCAAGTGCTTAGCAGAATCCGGGAACGGCAGATAAGTATCAGCATATTCTACATTGCCTCTCAGACCAAAGGTGGCGACCTCCTTCAGATGGCGCTCACTACACCAAGTGGCCAGGAAGTTCAAGCCCTTGTCTTTCAGGAATAGATATTTCGGGTCAGTTGTCCAACGCTTAGCTGCAGCATCAATCAGGCCAATCAAGGCCTCAATAGGCTGCTTTCTCAACCAAGGCAGTTGCTCCTTCAGAGAGTCAACAATACCTTGCATCGTCTTCTCGGTATCATCACCTTTAATAAGCGATCCGTGGAAAGACTGAACTTCCAAACGGGTATCAACTGTACCACCGGTTGCACGTTTCTGGAAAGTAAGCTTGTTGGAAAGGATGTCACCACAACCACGGACCTCAGCCTTCTTCAAACGACCAAGGATCTTGAAACGTTTGCCTGGTCTTCCGTAAGGACAAGGTTCGTCAAACCACATTCCCAAGTCATCCGTCAATACGGCATTTCCAGGATAGCTATGAGGAACTGGTGTAATGAACTCCAATTTACCTTCTTCACCGGCAGGAAGCACTTCACCCGTCACAATATCACGTACCAGCACTTTCACATAGCTGGATTCGTGCTTGCAACCGCAAGGACAATCAGGATAGTTCAAGCCCATCTGCTCTGTAAAGCCGTAAATGTCAATCACATCTACAGGCTCAATGCCAAAGCAGTCTGCCAGCTGTTGATTGAACAGTTCCTTGCTGATCTTCTCGCTTTCCAGTTTCTTCCAACCACCAATGTGGATAATCTTGGAGCCTTTCGGGAGCGGGATGGTGATGCCCTTTTCTTTTACAGCCTTCAGTACATTGCTATAAAGAATGTAGGTAAAACCAAATACCACCACAGACTGGTCTTTGTCAATGCCTGCCACATACTCCTGCATAGCATCCACATCAAAGTAGGAAACACCATCTTTGGCTTTCAGGAAGTAACCGGCCTTGGAGGCAAAGTTCAGGTAACCGGTAATGGCAGCAAAGCGGGCACCCAACAAGGCACGGAATTCAGACCTCGGATCAATATCCATCACCAGGAACGGCTTACGTTCCTTACCAATAGCTTCCTGAATGACCTTCACCATGGCCTTGGCTTGGCGCTTACTGGTTATCTTGTCCACCACAATGGTACTTGGAGTGCCAGAAGTGGCAGATGACTGCAAGCGAAGTTTGATGTCCTCCTTGGGAACAGACTGCAGGCCCATACCCAAATCTTTGAACACACTCACGGCCACAGGCGGGATGTCTTCAATGCTCTTGATTTCCGCCTTGGGGTCAAAGCCTTTACGGTCGCAGAACTGACGGTACATCTCATTATGCTCGTAATGGAATATCAGTTCCTCATGCAAGGCTTTCAGATATAGGGCTTGCTGCTGCCCATCGTCTGCAAAAGCAGGCAATGTGAACAACTCGTCCATATAAGTTAATTGCTCTTCCATATCGTTATTTCAATTTCAATCGTTGAACCTTCCCTGATGCCGTTTTGGGAATCTCAGCGATTCGCTCAATGACAGCGGGCAATTTATACACTTCAAGTTTGGGACGCAAGGCTTCCAGAATGACAGCATCGGTTAGTGAGTCATCACTGCAAACAATGAACGCTTTCACCAATTCTCCCATCACACCTTCAGGATCAGGCATAGCCACACAGGCGCTTTCGGTAATCCCGGGGATGGCGTTCAGAATATCTTCCACCTCCATAGGGCTTACCTTCTTGCCGCCCACGTTAATCATCTCCTTGATACGGCTCTTTAGGTGGATATAGCCTTGCTCATCCAAGTAACCACAATCACCGGTACGGAAATAGCCGTCATAAAAATCCTTCTGGAATCTCTCAGGCGTTTCGTTCCAGTAGCTGCAAGTCACGTGTTCACCTTTGACGCATACCTCCCCTTCTCCACCAACAGGCTGACGCTTACCTTCGTTATCAAAGATCGCCACCTCCACATTGGGGGAAGCCGTACCTGCTGTATTCAGTTTGTCGTGCTCTGAATGGAATTCCATAAAGGCAGAACGCGAGGCCTCGGTAAGGCCATAATGCATACAGATACGGGTGTTGGGCAGGAGTTCGCAAAGGAGCTCTTTATCCTCAACAGACATAAAGGAACTACCAATCTCAATGTAACGCAACTGGTCTGCAAACTGACCTATCTTACGGCCACTCATCTTCTTGATGTAGCCCCAACCTGCAGGCACCATACCAAAGCCCGTGCAGTGGAATTGCTCCATCTGCCCAAAGAACTTCTTCATGCTGGCAAAGGTGCCCAACAACACCAAAGAACCACCTTGGGACAGTACGCAACGTACACGTCCAAGGCCAAAGGAGTGACTCACCGGCAATGCCAACAGTTCCACATCCTCAGCGGTGTTCTTGATGAAGGTGTTGATGTTGAGAGCAGCAGCAGCCAGGTTGCGGTGGTTCAGAGCCACACCTTTCGGTGCGCCTGTTGTTCCCGTAGTAAACAGCACATCTGCTATTTGTTCCGGGTCAGGTTCATGGTATTCATCCACCTTATCGCATGAACTTAACACATCATTGAAGGGAACTACCTCGTAACCCTCCACCTTATGCAATACACCCATAGTGCAAACCGGGTTGGTTGATTTGCGAATCAACTCATAGCGGGTTTGGTTTGTGTCCGGATCAATAGGAACACAGACACCTCCAGCTATATGAATTCCAAAATAGGCGTAGATAAAATCAATGTTGGCGGCAGCGGCAAGAATGATACGGTCACCCTGTGTTAAATTGTATTTCTTACGCACATTGGTAGCAGCCAGCAGGCAACGTTCCCACATCTGGGAGTACGTCACCTGTTGTTCACCCGCAATAAGAGCTACCCGTTCAGGATTTTGGACTGAATTCTGATATATCTGTTGTTCTATTGTCATTATGCGAGTTTTCCTTTCACGGTATTAATGATGTCGTTCACATCCTCGATGTCCATCATTTCTTCAGGTTCAAATTCAACCTCAAATTCGTCCTGTACACTCTGAAGGATATTGAGTTGTCCAAGAGAATCCCAAGTGGGAAAATCTCCCACGGTGCTATTCTCGTTAACTTCACTCTTATCAACTCCGCAAACAGTTGCGACAATTTCAAATACTTTTTCTTTAATCTCGTTGATTTCCATTGCTTTATAATTTAAATGATTATTATTCGTTTTACTTTACGCCACCATCAACCCGGATTACTTGTCCATTGATGAAGGATGCCTCATCAGAGGCAAGGAAGAAATAGGTGTTAGCAATCTCTTTAGGGGTCGCCAATCTACCCATAGATGATATTTGCTCCATGGATGCTTTGGCCTTGTCGCCCATTGCATCAGCAAAAGGAGTACTGGTCAGTCCAGGTGCCACTGCATTCACTCGAATGCCTTGTGGTGCCAACTCCTTTGAAAGAACCTTGGTAAAGAGAATCATGGATGCCTTGGTTGCACCATAAACTGCATTGCCTGGATCGCCATCAATACCAGCAATTGAAGCAGCATTTAGTATAACACCACTCCCATCTTTAACCATGCTTCCCAATAACCCTTGCGTAATTTGGAACTGAGCAAAGTAGTTAACCTGGAACACTTTCTTTAAGTCAATCAGTTTAGTGAAAGGCACTATTGCCAAATGTGGCATACCTGCATTGTTAATAAGAACATTTATTTTTAGCTTTAGTGCTTTAATTTCCTTCAACGCAACCTTGATAGCTTCTTCATCTGACAGGTCAAAGCAGAAAGGATAAACCTCGACTTGATATTTCTCCTTAAGGCCAGCCACAAAGTTGTTGAAAGCAGGAGTCTCTGCAATGCTGGTCAAAATCAGCGTTGCACCCGCTGCTGCAAATTTCTTGGTTATTTCTCTACCAATGCCACCGTCAGCACCAGTTACACATACGACTTTATTACTATACGTTCCCATAATTTATATATTCATTTTAATAACTTTTGCTGGATTCCCTGCAATTATACTATTATCTGGAAAGGTTTTAGACCCTGTAAGTACACTACCTGCTGCAACTATACAATTTTTTCCAATAATGGTTCCTTTTAATATAGTAACATTCCATCCTATCCATGTATTATCACCTATTAGGATCGGTTTTTTTGCGACAGAATCAAAACTATAAGGTTTTCCAGACATTTGGTTTAATCGTTCTGCATTGTCAATTGGATGAGAGTCTGTATCTGAGATGTAAGTTGCGGAAGCGATTTGAACAAAGCTGCCAATTCTTACGCTATCATAACTCATAATACAAGTTCCATTTAAATCACAATTATCACCAATTTCTATCCTTCCGTTATAACCAGTAGTGAACTTACATTTATATGTTAAACTGGAATTACTATTTTTAAAATCAGAATTAATAATAACATTATTTCCAATCTTAACAACTCCATTTTGGGGCCTTTTAACAAAAGGTACCCCCCCCCATGATGTAGGTATTATCCCCCAAAATACAGCCCTTCCTTTTTACAATATAAACTTTTATATAGTTAACCACCCTTTGTAAAAGACCCCTTTTCTTAAATCTTGTAGTATTATTTGCCATTTCTATATTCTATAAAATCATTGTAATTTCGAATATAATCTTCTTTTTGATAAACCTCAGAAGCTAACACCATTGCAACGGCACCTGAGGAGAAATCCACAAGATCACGCCAAAGTCCAGGTTTCACGTATAAACCTTGGTAAGGTCTGTTCAAAAAGAAACTACGTTTACATTTTCCGTCATCAAGAGTCACGGTGAAAGAACCTGAAGCTGCAACAATAAGTTGCTCAAGTTCCCTATGCGCATGCGCACCACGGCCTTCACCACCTGGAACATCATAAAGATAGTATACCCTCTTAACGTCGAATGGAAGGGTTGTGCCATTCTCTACCACAGAAAGGTTGCCCATACGGTCACTATGATGCTTATCTAACTCAACCAGCGTACAGTCAAATACATTATATTTCTCCATTACTCTTGAGTTTTAAGAATTCTTCAAATGAGCGTATGTAGTCTTTTTCATCATAGTGAATGGAACCAAACTCCAATGCCAATGAGTTGGTCGAGAAGTTCTGTATCTCACGCCACAGTCCAGCAGGAACATATAGGCCATAATATGAACGATTGAGTCGGAATGATTTCTTATTCTTTCCGTCATCCACATTCACTTCAAACGCGCCTGAAAGTGCCACAATAAACTCCTCGTTCTGTTTAAACGCATGGCCGCCTCGCGCTTCACCCCCAGGGACATCATAAATCCAGTAGGTTCGTTTTATTTCAAAAGGAATATGATTAAGTTGCTCAACAAAAGACAAGTTACCTCGTGGATCAGCGAACTTGGGCAGTTCAACAATCTTTACTTCGTCTATAGTAGTTATTCTTCTCATAATTATTTATTTCAATATCATTTCACTGAACTCACGAACGCATCCCTCTCCTCCTTTTTTTTTCATCACAACAATTCCGGGGATATTTTTAACTTTTTCACAAGCATCCGCCGGGCATGCAGCATAGCCAACCTGGGACAGTAATTCAATACAATTTACATCATCACCAATATAAGCAACTTCCTGCATGGTGATGCCCATCTCTTTGGCAATCTCCAGAGCAACTGCAACCTTTCCGCCATTCACTTTTCCCTGACGGATATAATCCACCTTCAGTTTTTCTGCTCTACGCTTATTCAACTTTCGATCTTCACTGGTGATAATGGCAGTCTTAACTCCAGCCTCGCGAAGCATCTGCAATCCCATACCATCACGCGTGTTAAACTTTTTCAGTTCATCACCATTCTCGCTATAGTACATGCCACCATCAGTGAGAGTGCCATCAATGTCAGTGATAAAAAGCTTGATGTTTGGTTTCTTCTGGTTTACGAACTCAGATTTGTACTTACGCATCAGTTTTTCCAATATCATCCAATCATCAGGCTCATCAATCTCGGTAGCAGTATATTCCGGCATTTCATAGATACCAATCTTACCACCAAGACGATTGCCGTTAGAGAGGATATTTCCTACTGTATTGATATAGAACGCCCCATTCTCCATTAGCATACCAGAGAAGTTCTGACGCCGGGGGCGATTCATATAATCATAGTTCATACTACTGCCATCCTCGTTCCAGAAGAAGCGATAGTTGCGGACGCATGTGAGCAAACTATCATACTTTCCACTACTATACATTTGAAGTGCTTCAGTAAAATGAGCAGCTTCTGTCAATGGAGACGTTGCCTGAACTAGCATAAAAACTTCATCAGTGGCGAGCTTTGCATACTCAATATACTCAAGCATTACGCTCTCAGTGCTGGCTGTATCAGAAGCATTCTGTGCTGAGCGACGATACAACTTGGTTTTCTTATAGTTTCGTGATTCAACGGTGTTCCAGATATCATCGGAATCTGTTGCAACAATAACTTCATCCACCTCTGGGCATGCCTCCAGAGCCTCAATGTTCCAACTCACAAGAGGTTTTCCGCAAAGAGGCTTGATATTCTTAAGCGGTATAGACTTTGAGCCGCCACGAACCGGAATAAATGCTATTACTTTGTTCATTCTTCAGAATCCTTTCACCTGGTTTTTCTTCAGTTTGTTACGCTGAACCATTTCTATATCAAGCACATCCTTTTCCTTGTAAGTAAGAGCCTTGGCTACAGCACGACAGTCACGGGCAAGCTTACGTACGCCATCCGGTTCCAGAGAGGCAGCATGGTCAGTACCCTTCCAAGTACGATCAAGGGTGTAGTGACGCTCAATCCACTCTGCTCCGAGTGCAACTGCTGCAGCATCAACTGCAATACCAAGATGATGACCAGAGAAGCCGATTGCTTTCACGCGATTTGAGTAAGCCTCACGCATTCGGGTTAGTTCAAGCAAGCAAATGTCCTCAAAAGGAACAGGATATCCAGAAGTGCAGTTATAAAGAACGAGGTCTTTTGCACGTCCGTTCTGTTCAAAGAACTCCACAATTTCCTCTTCCTCTGCCTTGGTGGTCATACCAAATGACATATGGATTTCTCCACCGAAGTTGTCGCACAAGTACTGAAGCATGGGCTTGTTCAGATTGCAAGCTGATGGTATCTTGATGAGTTTGGGCTGGAGGGTTGTAATCTCTTTAGCAGAAGTTACGTCCCATACACTGGTGCTATACTCAACGCCATACTCATTACACCACTCTTGAAGCTGACGATGCTGGTCAAGGGTGAACTCAAGGAATTCACGGTGTGCGCCATAAGTAGGTCCATAACTATTCTCCGGATGCGGATGCGGTGCATTGTATTCCTCTGGAGTCAACAACTCTTTGTTGCAGCGTTTTTGAAATTTAACGACATCTACTTTGCAATAATTTGCAGCTGTCATTATCATCTCTCGCGCGATATTCATATCGCCTTTGTGGTTGCAGCCTATTTCTGCAATGATTTTTGGAGCTTTCATATCTTTAAAATCTAATGATTATACAATAAACTATATATTTCTTACTGTTATCTTTCTGAACCAAATACTCTTCCTTGTTAGGCCTTCCGCATTCTTCGTAGTAAAATCAGAATAAACTAGATAAAAGGAGTCCTCATCAGCATCGAGGTAACCAGCATAACCGCAAGAAACATCTTGCGTGTATGTTCCATCCGCATTCATGAACGGTATCATATCAATAGGGGTCGTCCATGTATTTCCTATCCCATCGAGGCTAAACCTAAGTTGGATACCAGGGCGGCCCGATGCAAGAACCAGTACTCCATTTTTCAAGCGGAACAGCCGTGGTTTGACTCCGTTAGGTGTAAACGGTTCCGGCTCCGACCACGTATGCCCCTTGTCTTTTGAGATAGTCTTATACATCGGTGAAGCATTACCTGTTCTAAAAACACAAACGAAACTGCTGTCAGTTGCTATTTCAAACGCCGGCTCTTCGAAACCATTTTCACCTCTCTTATCTGCAATACCATCTGGTTTAAAAAGTATCCTACTTAATACTTTCCAAGTATGGCTCTTATCTTTCGAGTGATAAAATGACACGCAGCTTTCCGTCACCTGTCCATTTTCATCCTGGTAATATGTGGGATATACTCCTGCTACAAGAGATTGATCTGCCAATTGTCTAATATTGCCCTTCCAGAAAATTGGCACGTCATTGCCTATTGCGTAGCGCAATAGTCCCGGGTCTTCAATAGCGGCATGAAACCTTTCACCCTTTCTGTCCTTCCCGCGGTATATCATGTATACGCCTTGAAGGTCTTTCGGTAAAGCATCTTGTTTATAATATGAATAAACACCTTTCCTTGAAACCGCCCTGGGAAAGCTTCTATAATTTCTGTAGTCCTTTGTAGGTGGCGTAACTTCTTCTATTGTTCCACCGTCAGACAAGCAATTATAGTAATCCTTGTAAAGCGTAAATGAATTATTCTTTTTCGGTTCCCATGTCTTTCCGCCATCGGCGGAGATCATTGGCCCAACCTTTCTTTGAGAAACTTTACCGTATTCCTTGTACGAATCCTCCTGCATACGCCATCCCACTTCTATGGTACCATCATCTGTTATACCGATTGATGGAAACTGGAAAAAACCCCACTTTTCCTCCTGCTCAGCTTGTGCTACTATTATTGGCTCACTTAATTCAATTGTCGCAATTACTTTCCTGCCGTCTTTGACCAAAACTGTTTCATCCTTTTGGCTAATATACCCCTCGTGTAGCTCAATGTTTGGCTCATTTTCTATCTCTATCGACCCATTTTTTAACCTTGCGTCCGTCATTAACATAGGTGACATTCCCATAATGATGGGAATTAGGGCAACAAGTGTAAATAATGAAATAAAGATTCTTCGTTTCATAAGAGGTATACTACTTAAAAAAGATGTAGCTTATTTACATTCTGACCTTTACAACTACTTTCTTAACCTCTTCCGCCTCACCAACGCACATCCCTGGCTCATGACCATCCTGAGGATAGAATATTGCAAAATAGCCATTACCCAATAATAGCTCTTGCGGGGTTTCCCCCGATTCAACATGAAAAGAAGCGTCAATCTCAGAATTATATGCTTTTATCTCCTTTAGATATTCTAAAGGCAAACAGTAAATCACTTCATTTCCACTCAAAAGATACTGAATATCAATATACTCCCTATGCGCTTCATATCCATTCTCATTCACCTCTTTTGTGGTGTATTCAGACACAATCGCTTTAACTCTGGGTGACAGTTCGTATACACCTTTCTCAATATCAGAATTCACATCACGCAACCATTCCAAGCCAAGACGAATATCCTCTGAAATGCCAGCGTAGATATCCAAATTGTCTATCTTATCGTATATCATTGTTTATCCAATATAATTGACACTTCCATAGCAAGGTCTCAATGCCAAATGTCTATGGATGCTAAATCCATTCTTATTTACACCATCAATATCATGGTACTTACCAACATAGATGCGGTCACCATTATGGTCAGTATCACAACACCAAACGAAGTCGTGCCACCACAAATACTCATTTTGGGCATAGTAGTAAGCAAAGAAAGTATAGCCGCAAAGAATTGCCGGCGGGAAGTTCAAACCCTGTTGTGTCAAATCACCAGGCATTACGGCACGGGATTCCTCAAAGACATCCTTCCTGATAAGATACCACCTATCTTCCAGTGTCTGATCCATGAAGTCTTCTTTCATATACCAATCCTGGTTATATAAGCAAGGTTCTGATTCGTCAGGATTAACTCCGTACTTTTCACGAAGGAACTTTAAGGTAATATTTTGACCATTGATACTACCCACCCCATAAATCAGGATATAACCATCGCTTGCTGCTTTCTGCAAATCAGCATCGTTATACAGGATTGGGGTTTCCTTAATCTCAACCTCTCCAAAGCCTAATGCTTTGAAGAAAGGTTTCAATTCTTCCTTACCAATAAAGTTCTTACCGAACAACTTCTTTACTGCTTCTCTTTCCATTGCTGATATTCTACTACTTCCTGTGCATTGGCCAGATGACCAAATGCGCTATATTTCTCAATGCGTTCTATCTCCGCTTTTAGACGGTCGAAACGCATACCCCATCCACTATCCACGAACCAGTCAAGATTCCTTACCGGGGCGTTGTAAAGGATAATCCCACTCTTCGAATCAAGCACTTGACGAAGGAAAGTAAGATAAGCTCTGTACTGGTGCTCGTGCGAAGCCACCAATGCAAGGCGTTTCCAACCTTTTTCCATGGCCATTTTCACTACCTCAACTGCTTGTTGCTGAGTCTGGAGTGACTTGTCTTCATGAATCAAGTCCTCTTCAGGCACACCAGCGTTTAATATGAACGGCTTTACCTCCTCAAAAGGATAGCTGCCATATTCTTTCTGAACAATGGCACCACTAAAGACAATCTTCTTGCCGTATCCCTTTTTGTAAAGGTCCACCGCTTTTTGGAACCGGTGGAAACCATCACCCTCCAAGAGGATGATGGCATCCGACGGTTTCAAGCAATCGTTATCCACGATTGCCATAATGATTTCTCTTTCCGTAATCATCTAATCCTTTTATATTCTCGGAGCAATCCAATGCACGTTCTTTTTTACTTGCCTGATTGGGTTACCAGCATAAACAGAATTGGATTCATAGACACCTTTGGTTACTACAGTACTAGCACCGATGATGCAATCAGATTTAATATTTGCACCTTTCAATATCTTTACATGTTCACCAAACCAGCATCTATCTCCGATGGTAATATCTAATGCAGGGTTGATTCTTTTATTAGTTTCGTTTGAAATAATAGAGTGACCATCACTTGATCTGATGACAACATTCTCTGCGACTTGACAATCAGAGCCAATTGAAATAGTAGTTCCCTCTTCAGGAATCACATTAACATTTGCGCCCCAAGCATTGTTTTCACCGACAATGAGAGTATTGTCATCATCAATCAAATAAAGAATAGACTTCTGTAAACGGCAATTGTTCTCAATTTTGACTGTATTATTGTTTCCACTGAAAATAATCTTGGCTCCAATCATATTACAGCCATCACCAATTATTACTCGGTTGTTCTTGCCATTATCGACTATTTTTACCCCCCCCCAGTTTGTTGTAAGCGCTCAATATTGAGCGTTTTACACCGCTTGGGATTAATTGTTTCAAACGAGCAAACATTACAAATCCTCCCAGAAAATAGGATCACGGGCAGGAATGTCTTTATTGACAGCCTTACCAATAACCACGTTCTTATACTTTGGCAGAATACCCAAAGCGGGACGTAACACGTCAAGATCTTCTTCTTTGATTATCTGTCCTTTCTTCAGGTCGTGCTTGGCATAGAGGCAGCGACGCTGTACAAAAACAGTCTCACCCTCTTCTTTCTGCACTTCCTTACGCGTGCTACCCATAGCCTTCTCCACCTCACGGATGCTGTCCACCATAAACTTGAACTCAGCAGGTTCCATCGAGTGGGGATGGTCGGGACCTTTGTCCTTCTTGTTCAGGGTGAAGTGCTTCTCAATCACGCGACCACCAAGTACCACAGAAGCAATAGCCACAACGGGACCAGGAGCATGATCGCTATAACCAGTGAGGCAGCCAAAAGCGCTCTGATAGGTCTTCAGCACGTTAACGTTAGCGCTCTCCAGCTTGGAAGGATAGTTAGTGATGCACTGCATCAGCACGAAGTCCTTATTGCCGGTTTTCTCAATGGTGCGAACAGCCTCATCAATTTCAGACATGGTAGCATCACCGGTTGCCAGCATGATGGGCATTCCCTTACGGGCAATGTAGTCCAGCATTTCCAGCCAAGTGATTTCACCGGAACCAATCTTGATGAAAGGCAGTTTCATCTTTGCGCAGAGGTCAACAGCTTCTTTGTTGTAAGGAGAGGTAGAGAAGTCAATGCCTACCTTCTTACAATAGTCAGCCAGTTCCTGATGCCACTCCAAAGGAAGTTCAACATCCTTGAACACCTCGCTCACGGTGCGCCCCCATGAGCCGTGTACACCGTGGAGCTGCATCTTGGAGAAACCGCCCTCAGAGACGATGCTCTCAGCCTTGAAGGTTTGGAACTTGGCGCAGTCTGCACCGGCTTCCTTGGCAGCATCAATCAGGCGCTTGGCCTTCTCCAGACTGCCGTCGAAGTTACCACCAATTTCTGCAATGATATAAGTGGGATAGTCGGGACCTATCATGCGGTCACCAATCTTGATATTCTGATTGAACTCTAACATATTGGTTATTTCTTAGTGAATGAATTATCTCTGGAACTCGTTAATGGTCTTGTGGAGAATCTCTGCCTGCTGTTTGCACTCGTCAAGATTCCAATAGTTGGTCTTGAGCTGAATCATGCGAAGTTGTAGATACTCTGAATTCGGGCACAGGCCGGGTTCGTAGGACTGCCAGATGCCGGGCTGGTTGTGAACGATATTCTGGAAGGCTGGCTCTTGGTAGGAGAGCTTCCAAGCAGCATAGTAAGGATCGCCACCATTCTTCTGGAACAGGTCGCGGAACTCATACCAATCCTTCTGGGGATTGTCGGTATTGAGCACACAGCAGTAGGTCCAGTATGAAGGATCGCAGCCCTCGGGTGCTTTCTCAGGGATAAGCAGATTCTGACCCTTGACGGCTTCATCAAAGATCTTGGCGCAAGCCTTGAAGTTGGCCACCAGTTCATCAGAACGCTGGAGCTGCCCCAGGGCACAAGCAGCCTGCAACTCAGACATACGATAATTGAAACCAACACTTACGTGACGGAAGTAAGCAGGATCCTGAATATCGTTACGGGTAATCTTTTGCTTGGTGGCACCTACACTACCATAGCCAAGACAACCGAAACGACGTGCCTCATCAGCAAACTCCAGATTGTTTGTCAGCAGCATACCGCCTTCACCTGTTGTCAGATGCTTTGACGCCTGGAAGCTGAAGCTGGAGAAATCTCCAAATGTTCCTACCAGTTTACCTTTATACTTGGCACCAAAGGCCTCTGCATTATCCTCAATGAGATAGAGATTGTACTTCTTACAAATCTCAATAATCTTATCGTAGTCAGGGCAGAAGCCATAGAGCGCAACTGTCATAATTGCCTTGGTCTTAGGCGTGATACACTCCTCTATGCTTTCAGCAGAAATCTGGAAGGTTTCACGGTCACTGTCAGCAAAAACAGGATTAACCCCAGCCATAACAATACCAAAAGAAGAACTGGCCATAGTCAAAGCAGGTGCAATAACCTCATCGCCAGGCTTGATGCCAAGGGCTGCAACGGCCTGGTGCAGTGTTGCTGTACCGTTGATGCTACCAATGGCGTATTTCATTCCAAACTTCTCTGCAAACTCTTTTTCAAGGCGTAAATTAAAGATGGAATTCTTTGATGTGGCAAAGGCGTTTTCAAGAGCCTCGTTCACATACTTTTTTTCTAAGTCGGAAATACGTTCCATAAAACAAATTATTTGATTATTTATACATTGCACTTCTTTCAACCTCAGAGTTAATCTTCTCTATCTCCGGGTTGGCTTTCAAAATATCAAGGATTTCATCCATCAGCAAGATTCCCTTGTTGGCAGGATTACGGTGGGCATACACAGCTTTCACCATCTCAAAGTCCACATCCTTGTCAACTGTCCAACGCAAGTATGACAAGTTCTCATCATTGCTTACATTGCCAATCTTAAAGATTTCAGGATGGTGATAGATGTACTGTGTAACGTGCTCACGTTCGAATGCTGTTTCAGCTTCTCTCTCTGAACGGTCAAGTGCTGACTTTTTGAATGCTTCGCAATCCAAACCCTCAGGGAATGAAGGGGGCAAATTGTTGGTTACGTGGTCGTAACCTTCTTCAATAAGTTTTGTAATGACTGCATCTATTACCCTTGGCTCCTTAAAGGGGTCGTCTGCTGTAATACGTACCACATAGTCGGAAGGAAAAGCCTCTGATGCGCTATAGTAGCGGTTCAAGACATTCTCCTCACTTCCACGGAAGAAGTGAACATTGTTTTCCTTGCACCACTCTTCAATTTTGTCATCCTTTTCGCTAACGGTAGTAGCCACAATGATATCATCAATCTTTGTGGCATATTTCAGACGGTTCACCACATGCCAAAGCAAAGGTTTGCCATCAATCAATGCAAAGACCTTGTTAGGAAAGCGAGTTGAGCCACAACGGGCCTGGATTATAGCGTTTACACTCATTTTACAATAAAGTTCGGATCAACGTACTTCTTAATATTTTCACGCATAGACTCTACAGTTTCCCACTGTTCATTGTTATTTGAAGCATAGTAGAAACCATCAGGAACAGGCTTAGCGTTATGATGCTTGATAAAGTCCTCGCGGGTATAGCGGTCAGAAACAGAAGGCATAATCACATAATACTTGCCAAGATCTATGGTATCCAACGCATCAGTTACAGTAATCATCTCCTCATGAAGCTTCTCACCCGGACGAATACCAACCTCTACTTGCTTCATGTTTGGAGCAATGGCTGTTGCAACATCACAAATTTTGTAGGAAGGAATCTTCGGGATAAAGATTTCACCACCCAAATGATGACCAATGGCGTACATCACCATAGCGACACCGGCTTCAAGAGAAATATTGAAACGTGTCATGCGCATGTCAGTAATGGGCAATTCCTTGGCGCCCTCGTCACGCAAACGGGTGAAGAAAGGAATCACGGAACCGCGAGAACCCATCACATTACCATAACGTACAACTGAGAAGCGGATGTCTTTTGAGCCTTTGATGTTATTGGCTGCACAGAAAAGCTTATCACTGGCCAGTTTTGTAGCACCATAAAGGTTGATTGGGGCACAAGCCTTATCAGTACTCAAAGCAACCACATCGTGAACACGGCATGCCAAAGCAGCCTTAATCACGTTCTGTGCACCATGAACGTTGGTCTTGATGCACTCCTCAGGGTTGTACTCAGCAGTATCCACCTGCTTGATCGCAGCTGCATGAATAATAACATCCACACCTTCACAAGCACGAGTCAAACGCTCGAGGTCACGTACATCTCCAATAAAGTAACGCATCATTGGATACTTTGCAGCTGGATATTTCAACTTCAGTTCATACTGCTTCAACTCATCACGTGAATAGATGATGATTTTATTCACTTTGGGGTAATCACGAAGAATTACCTCGACAAACTTTTTACCGAAAGAACCTGTTCCACCGGTAATGAGAACATTTTTACCGTTTAACATATCTTATCCTTTATTATTTGATATTTCTTATTATTTTAGCCCAATCTATCATCTTCTGCATGCCCTCTTCAAAAGTGATGGTGGTGTTCCAATCTAAATCTCTCTTGAGTTTTGCATTGTCTCCATATATGCCCATCTGGTCGCCCGGGGTCTCTCCAATATACTCGTGGGTAACAGAGAAAGGCAGGTGTTTTTCGATGTAATCAATAACTTCCCTTACATAGACCTTTCTAGTATTACAAACGTTGTACATTTCATATAATTCACCCTTCTTTCTGTCAATGCACTTGATAACAGCGTCAACAACGTCATCAACATAAATCTGATCGCGATAGCGGTCAAGTGAACCCATCACCTTGATATGGTGGTCGTTGAGGGCAAGAGCCAAAAAGATACTTGCCATTCCCTGACGCAGGTTATCAAGATTCTGACCGGCTCCAAACACGTTGAAGAATCTCAGTGCAGTACACTTGATGCCAAACTGGTTGCTATAGATACGCATATAGTTCTCACTAGCCATCTTTCCCACACCATAGAATGATTTAGGGATGGAAATGGCAGTTTCCTTAACCGGCAATTCTTCCTCTGGGATGTCACCGTATGCTGCCATTGAGCTGGCAAACACGAAACTCTTAACAGAATGCTTCACTGCATAATCCAGAAGCAACAGTGTAGATGTGACGTTGGAATTAAGGTCATACATGGGGTCATCGAATGAAATGGCACCTGAGCTCTGACCTGCAATGTGAACAATGGCATCAAAATCGTACTGATCCAATTGTTTGATAACATCTAAGTCATAATCATTTCCTTCAATGAAAATACAACCTTCAGGAATCACTTCTTTCTTACCTGTACGAAGATTGTCAATGGTTACAACTTTATGACCATTCTCTAAAAGTTTTTTTGCAATGAAGGAGCCAATAAAACCGGCTGCTCCAGTAACTAAATACGTCTTCATATTTTTAAAATTTTAAAATTAATTATCTTTTTACTCTTCCACTAGCATCACCGCCTATCAAGTTCTCAACCTCCTGAACAGTAACCCAGTTATAATCTCCTTTCAACGTATGCTTCAGACAACTAGCTGCAGTAGCAAACTCTAATGCCTTGCGGTCATCCTTATAATGAAGCAGACCAAAGATGAGTCCACCCATAAAAGAATCTCCACCGCCTACTCTATCAACAATGTCCGTAATATCATAGCGACGGGACTCTATCAGTTCTTCTCCGTTGTAAAGCACACCACCCCAAGTATTGTGGTTAGCATTGATGGCTCCACGAAGTGTTACCACCATCTTCTTGCACCGTGGGAAGCGTGTCATCATCTGTTGGCAAACGCTCAAGAAACTAATCTGGTCAACATTCCCGTTGGTCTTGGCGGCATCAAAATCCTTTGGCTTGATGCCAAACACTTTCTCACAGTCTTCCTCATTACCGAGAATAATGTCAGAACCGGCTACCATCTCGGGCATCACCTCAGCTGCGGTTTTGCCATATTTCCAGAGATTACCTCTGTAGTTGATGTCACAACTCACGGTTACACCAAGTTCATTGGCAGTCTTGATGGCTTTCAGACACTCAGCTGCAGCATTGGCAGAAAGAGCCGGAGTGATACCCGTCCAGTGGAACCAGGTGGCATCTTGCAAGATCTCTTTCCAATCAATAGAACCCGGGGCTACGGTAGCAATAGAACTATCTTCACGATCATAGTAAACCTTTGATGGACGGGCATTGCTACCTGTTTCCAGATAAAGAATTCCCATACGTTTACCTGTCCGCTGGATATGATCAACACCTACCTTATGTCCACGCAAATCCATAATGCAACGTTCCGCAATAGGATTGTCGGGAAGGCAAGTGATATAATCCGTTTCCAAACCATAGTTTGCCAGTGACACAGCCACATTGGCTTCTGCTCCGGCATAACTCACGTCAAACCTGTTCGCTTGAATAAGCTTGAGGTAATCGGGTGCACCAAGTCGCACCATTATCTCACCAAAGGTTACTGCTTTCATTTATTTATTGCCGTAAAGGTTCTTATACATAATTTCTGCAATGACGAAGTCATCAGGCCAGTCTATGTCAAACGAATGGATTTCATCCATTATATGCAGCAGTATCTTCTTTCCAAGACGATTTTTCTGCTCCACATAAACCTCACGCTTAGCAAGAAACATGGTATGATTCACTGGATAAAGGGCCTCCAAGTCCTGAGTGCGAGGCCAAGGAATATTCGTCGTATTATTAACCAAATGCCCGTCCTTATTCAAAAGGAAATTTTTCAGTTCGGAAACACCCACAAGCGAATCATATCCGTTTTTAAGGTTATCTATATACAACTGAATACCGGCATCGTACTGGTCTGCACCTGCGAGAGGTGTAGTCACGTGCCCCCAGAGAATGTGCTCTGCATCTGTAATTGTCGGAACATAGCAAATCAAATCTTGAAGATTGGTGCTGCTAAGGCATAACTCTTCAGGACGAGGGATGATTCTTACTCTGCTGTCTTTGGAAGCATACTTCTCTGCAATAGCCATACAGGTTTCATCATTAGTGGAGAGAATAATCTCATCCAGCAATTTGGTTTCCACCAACTGCTTGATTTTATTCTCCATCAAGCCACCTTCTATACCTGCAAAAGGTTTTGTATTCTTATTCTTCACACGTTCACTACCTTTACGTGTAGGAAGGAAGAAAGCAACTCTTTCTTTCATATTTTATATTATTGCTGTCCGATAAAAATCGGAATTGATTAATATTCGTTTGAAACTGCCTTTAAACAGGCAAATTTAGTTTTCACTTCAAAAAGTAACCCCTCCTATGTGGGGAAAAGTTCCAATTGTTGAATATTCTGACTTGCT
>OCTX012290571.1_pt1 | contig 29682 bp, 24 predicted proteins | sample 1539691 | NCBI WGS metagenome assembly OCTX01 (sample SAMN02144231, study PRJEB22623) | gut metagenome | biome: sheep rumen | host: Ovis aries | place: New Zealand
AGTGTTAACATCTTAAATACGTATTTATAAGTTTGAATTCAATTCTAGCCTGCAAAATTACAACTTTTTGCGCGAAATGCAAAATAAATCTAGATTTATTTCATTCCCCTCCTAAGTTAGGAGGGGGTAGGGGTGGTCTGAACGAGCGCTGGGACTGCCGATGGGTCTGCCTTTGCTGCCTCAGACATTCCCTCGTTCAGACCCCCTCTGGCTCCCCCTAACTTAGGGGGAGAACTGCGGATCCAACTTAGGGGGAGAATAAAACGCAGAAATCCTGCGCTCCGAGAGGAACGCAGGACTCTGTTGTTTGTTTGGAATAAGTTTTTACTTTTAACTGATTTAGGCCTCAGCGTTAGGAATCACTGATACAACGCTCTTGTTGCGGGCACCCTTGTGGAACTGAACCGTTCCGTCAACGAGTGCGAACAGGGTGTCATCCTTACCGATGGCCACGTTGTTGCCAGGATTGTGCTTTGTGCCGCGCTGGCGAACGATGATGTTGCCTGCCACGCACTTCTGACCGCCGAAAATCTTAATGCCGAGTCGCTGAGCAGCACTCTCGCGACCGTTCTTAGAACTACCTACACCTTTTTTATGAGCCATTTCTAAGTCCTCCTAAATTTAAGCGATTACTGATTTGATCTCCAGCTGGGTGAACTGCTCGCGATGGCCGTTGCGCTTACGAGAGTCCTTGCGGCGCTTCATCTTGAACACGATGACCTTGTCACCTTTTACCAGCGGGTTTACTACCTCACACACTACTTTTGCTCCCTCTACGGTCGGAGCACCAACCTTCACTGCACCGTCAGCATCTACGAGCAGCACCTTGTCAAATTCAACAGTCTTGCCTTCCTCGGCATCCTTGATGTGATGCACAAAGAGCTTCTTGCCCTCTTCGGCCTTGAACTGCTGACCCTGAATCTCTACAATTGCGTACATTGTTTATATTGTATTTTTACGGGTTTTTTCCGCGAGGCGGCGCACGTCCGTGCACACTTCACTCTGCCCCTGCGGACTCTAACGGGGTGCAAAGGTACTAATTTTTTTGTTTATTGCTTAGAGTTTTTAGCTTACAGGTGATTAGATTTAGGAAAGTTTAACGTTCGGGGGCTCTTGGTATGCGTAAGAGCCAGGTTTGCATTACTACAAAAAAATAAAGCGACGACTTTCGCAAGCGATCGCTCCATATCTTCAATAGGTATTAGCATTCTAAGGTAAAAAGATTGTTTTCAGGATAACATGTGCAAAGGTAAACCTTTTTTTTCAATTGTCCAAACATTTTGCCTACTTTTTTTAACGGGTTGGCGTTGTGCTCCCACACAACCCTAAATTTTATCAAATATTAACATAAAAAGTAATGCAATCGATTGTAATTTTGCGCAATGTTAAGAAAACAAGCGACAGTGCCCTCGGAAAAAGGCACTGTCATTTGTCATCATTGTCATCCTTTCGGCTCAGGCGGCATGCTTCTGGTAGTACACGCCCGTCTTGCAGTAGATCTGCTGTTCTGTGTTTTCCTCGATCCAGCCGCGCTTCTTCCACTGCGCGAGCAGGTTGCCTGATGCCCGCTTGAAATCGATGGCCTTGGGGCACTGCACCTTGTAGAGCACTTCGTACTCCTGGCGTGTGAACGAGTCGCCGAGCTGCTCCAACAGGCAGGCAACGCCTGGGCGCATGATGCGATGGTCTTGTTCGAGTTTCGAGCTGATCTCCTGGCCGAGGATGCACATCTTCACCCAGAGATCGTAGTCGAATGTCCAGATGATGAACTCCTCGATGTCCCTTGACCACTTCATGCCATTCATGATGTAGAGCAGGATGCTCTTTCGGAAGGCGATGTCTACGGCGCGGTACGACAGCTGTATGTAGCTCTCGTTGCCCATCATCAGGGCGCGCTCCTCGCTGCGGTCGAGCAGGGTGATGGCGAGGTTCTTGGCCTGCTGACAGACGATGGTGCCCTTGGCGCTCTCCAGGCGTGCCAGATAGACGGCCAGCTTGTTGTCGAACAGCTCGTCATAGCGCTTGAACATGGGGCGGTGCTCTACGTCGTCTGTCACGATGGTTGAGAGGCTCAGTCGCGATAGGGTGCCGTTATCGATGTTGTCGCCGAGGAATTTCTTGGCGGTGGCGGGAGTGGTTGACACAACGATGTTGTGGCGCATCGTGGTTCTCGACTTCACCGATTGTGTGCCCACGCGCTCCTGACCGTAGGTGTCGGCATCGAAGTCTCGGCGCAGTATCTCTGTCACCTCTGCCATCGAGCCGCCAGCGAGCTTCTTCAGCTGCTCCAGCTCGTCCATGCGGGTGAAGAGTGCCTTGTTGCCGGCTCGTTCGGCATCCTCCATGCGCTGGCAGAAGGCAGCGTTGGTCATGTCTGAGTCTACCACCTGCACGCAGATGTCTTTCGGCCGTTCGGGCTTCTCCTTGTTGGCGCTCCGCGTGTTGGTTTGCTCGGCCCACTCCTTCTCGCGCTGGCGGGCCACCATGTCGCGGTCGATGATGGGCTTCAGGATGTGGTTGATGGGCTCCTTGATGCTCGACTTGCCAGTAGACATGGGTGCTGCCAGCAGGTGCAGCTGGTTGAGCTCGGTGAGGGTGCCGTTCCAGAACTCGGCTTTCAGGCCTCCCGTGTAGGTGGCGAAGGCTGCAAAGGCGGTGTTGGCGATGGCGGGCCAGTAGCCTCGGGGTGCCTTCGAGGTGATGAGTCTCACGGGTGCTGGCAGCCGGGCGGGCATCACGGGCTGCCGCATGAGTGACTCGGGGTCGACACCTTTCTCCATGTTCACGCGCTTGCGGGCGAGGGTGAGGGCGTTTTTCACCTTGATGGGCATCGTGGGCAGCTGACTGCGGCGGCAGGCGCTGTCGATGGTGGCGTCGACGCGGTCTTGGGCCTCGCCGTAGTTGGGCATGATGGTGCGTATCCACTGAGGGTCGTCGTTGCACACATGGCGCAGATGGCATGCCAGCGAGTAGATGAAGGCGTTGCGCGAGCCGTGTTCAGGCGCACCGCCAAGCTGGTCGGCCACCTCTTCCACGATGTAGGGGTAGGGGATGCCCATGTAGTCCTGAGGGTAATCTCTTTCCCCTCCTAAGTTAGGAGGGGTGCCGATAGGCGGGGTGGTCTGAACGAGCGCTGGGACTGCCTCAGACATTCCTGAGGCTGACGTTCCTGCCTCAGACATTCTCTCGTTCAGACCCCTTCTGGCCTCCCCTAACTTAGGGGAGGAAGCTGCGCACTCCTTGTCGCCAACGGCGCACAAACCAGCGCACACACGCCCGTCGATGGTGAGGCCACGGTCTTGATAGGCCTTTCGGCGCTGTGCGATCTCTTCGTCTGAGAGGCGTGCGTACCAGCCGCTGGCGGTATATAGCTGCGAGGCCTTGTCTGAGATGTAGATCATGCGCTCGGGCGTGATGCAGCTCTCGTCGTAGGCGATGCCGAGTGCCTGGCAGTAGGCTCGCTGGGCCTCCTCGATGGTCATGCCCACGGGGATGCGGATGTCGAGGTGGAGCTTGCCCGAAGGGGAGTGCTCGGCGTGGAGCAGATGGTCTTTCCACTGCCCTTCTTTATTATTAAGAAGGTACGCGCGCTCGAGGGCCTGGCTGACGATCTGCTCGTCATCGATGTCGACACACGTCTGGAAGGTGAACTCCTCGGGCAGGATGGCCTGCTGGGCGCGATGGTTTCCCTTGAACCTGAAGTAGTGGGGGCAGCGGATGGGCAGCTGGCTCTTCAGCTTGCGGCGCTCGCTGGCACTGCTGGCGGCGCGGATGCTGCTGATGAGGGCTGTCACCTCTGCCGAGGCCGTGGTGGCGAAATACTGCTGCAGGGTGTGTTCGAAAACCTTGCCTTTGCTTGCTCCTGTCTTGGAGGTCATGGATAAAATTCGTTCTTGTCTCATTCGTTTTGTTCGTTTTAACTGTTTATTACTGTAATTGATGCTCTCTCTGCAACTCCGGAATTGCATTGCAAATTTAGGCATAAATGATGAGCGAGACAAGTGTTTCTCGTGCGTTTCGGGCGAAATGGGCGTTTCGGAAGAAAGTTGGAAACGGGTTGGAAAATGTCGGAAGCGGGTTGGCGTTTTTCGGAATCGGTTCGGAAGGATTCTGGCTTTTGGGGGCTTTCCGCGGGCTAATACTCGATCACGATCTTGCGGCGCAGAACGGGCTGGAATTCCAGCGCGATCATGTTGCACACCATGCGGTCTTCGGCCTCGCGGGGGTTCAGGTGGCTCTGCGAGGTCCACTGTGTCCAGGGTTCCGGGCGCATCACGATGGTGTAGTCACCGTTCTTGCGCACCGTGTCGCGGCCCTTGCCGGGAATCATGCTGCACACGAGCTGGTCGAACTTGTTGGGCACCACGTGCATGATGATGCCCTCGTCGATCATCACCTTCATCACGTGAGCCCAGTCCCAGTTCTCCTGCCGCGTGGCGATCTTCGTGTCTATCTGCCTCACGATCTCTATCAGCTGCGAGGCCACGTCCTCCAAGCGGTAATGAGGCATGAACTCCTTTGGCATCGCGCTGGCGCTGATCACCTGGCCGCCCTGTATCTCGCGGATGGCAGTAAGCACAGAGGCCGCGTCGCCGCCGTTCTCGCCCCAGAAGGTCAGCAGGTTCACGAAGGCTTGGCGGCGAGCCTGCGTGGGCTGACTCTTGGCGTACTCCACGATATACCTCAGGGGTACTGCTTCCTCGTTATCCTTTGCCATCTCGCGCGTACATTGATTTTATAATATGTCCTTATAGTGGGTCTCGATGCCCTGCCTCTTGTTCAGACGGTTCAGCACGTCAGCAAGCAGCATGTCTTCTGTTTCGAACTTCACGCAGCCGATGTCGTCCAACAGGTAGTGGGAGTAGACGGAGAGCTGGTACGACAGGTCGCTATATATCTCGTCGGCCGTGCCTGCCGACTCGAAGTAGAGTGCCTGGTGGCTGGGGCTCTTCACGATGTACTCGCGCTGCTGAGGGTCATTCTTGAAGTGGCCGCGCGTGAGCGAGATGTAGAGGTTGGCATCGTAGTCGTACTCGTCGGTCACCATCGGCTCGCCGTTCTCATCCTTCAGCGGACGGCCGTGCTTGTCTACCAGCGGCTTGCCATCCTCGTCTTTCATCGGCACCTGGCGCAGCTTCACCTGGCAGCCCAGCCGCTGCAGACGGTCGAGGATGTACTCGGCGCCCGAGGGCTCCAGCTGCTTGAAGTCGTACTCGATGATGCTCGCCAGCCAGTAGATGTTTGTGCCCGTGATGCCGGTCTTGGGATTGTACGTGCACACCACGCGGCAGTCCTCCAGGTCGGTCTTGATGAGCGTGCCCGCAGGGTACTCCTCGCCTTGGTCGATCACGGGGTACTCGTGGGCCTCGAAGATCTCTGCGTCATCGTCAGCGCCTGCCTGGTCGTTGCTCCACGTGATCAGCGTCGCGATGTGGTGGCCTATCCTCCCGCCGGCATAGATCACCTTGTAGGGCGCGTCGAGTTTCAGAAGTTTGCTGTTCATGTCCTTTTCTTTCTTGTCGTGCTGCAAAGGTACGGCTTTTTCGACAATCCGCCAAATATTCGGCTCACATGTTGATGACAATGATGACAAATGACAGTTCGCTTTTCGCCGCTGCCACCACCACTTACTAAATCTAAAATAACTGATAATTATATCATTATTATATATATTATACATAATATATATAATAATGTTTCTATTTACGTATTTTTCTCCTTCTTCTCAGTCGCCGATGATGACGCTGTCATTTGTCATCATTGTCATCATCGCCGCCTCGCTTCACCACATGCTTTGCCTCGCCTCGCCACATGCTTCGCCTCGCCTCGCCACACGCTCCATTCGTGAAATATCTTTACACCACTCTCCTTGCGCATCGCTCACCCGCTTTAAAGCCTCCAAAACGGCACTTTCGTTAGTCTAAAGTTACGTTTTCCTTAGCCCAAAGTTACGTTTCTCCCTGTCTGAAAGCCGTCCGCCCTATCAACTTGATTATCAGGCAGATGCGGATTTTTTTGCCAATTTTGAATATTCTTTACATTGTGATGCCCCGGCGTGTCAGGATTGCAACGGTGGGCTATAGCTGTGGCAAGGTGAGCTTGTAGATTTGGGGCAGCTGCTTACGGGCGGCGTCTTCACCTTGCCGGATCATGATGGCAGACTTCTTGTTGCCGAAACTGGTCACATCGGTATCGGGCATCGAGGGCTTGATGCCGGCTTCTTCGAGCACCTTGAGCACTCCCACCTCTGCTGCTCCCTTGGCGCCACCCCCTCCGAGGGCGAGTCCGATCTTCGGCTGCGCCACGGCTGTGACAGCCGCCAGTGCGAGGCATAGGGTTATGTTGATCAGTCGTTTCATGTCTTCTGTAGTTTCTTCAGCCGTCGGCGGGCATCGCCGGCTTCGGGATAGAGCTCGAGGGCCTTCTCGTAGTTGCGGATGGCGGCGTCGGTCATGTGCTCATGCTCGCACTCGCGCCCCATGATGGTGTACTCGGCGGCCAGCCGCTTCAGCAGTTCCTGCTTCTCGTTGAGCTGTGCCTCGAGGGCCTCGATCTGTCGGGCGTGCTGCTGTTGCAGCTCTTCGATGGTGCGCTTCTGGCGGCTGATGATCTCCAGCTTGCGGCGGATGTATCGGCGGATGTGGGGCTTCTCGATATCGTAGCGCAGATGGATGGCGGTGAAGAAGTGGTCGAGGAATCTGGCGAAGTCCTGGCAGTCGAAAGCCCGGATGGCATCGCGGTACTCGCGGTCGGCCCTGCCTTCCTCGAGGGCTTTGGCGATGAGTGCCTGGTCGTTGTAGCGGCTGGCGAACTGCACCACCTCGGCTCTGACGAAGACGTCGCTCTGGCGGATGGGCTCGCGCAGGGTGATGCCTTCGAGCGAGGTGCAGCGCGAGAGGGCCACGTAGGTCTGCCCGCCGGCAAAGGCGCCGCCGCCGCCGAAGTCGATCGCCACCTGCTGGAACGTGAGTCCCTGGCTCTTGTGCACGGTGATGGCCCACGCCAGGCGGATGGGGAACTGGGTGTAGGTGCCGAGCAGTTCTTCCTCGATCTTCTGCTCCTTCTCGTTGAAGGTGTAGCGCATGTTCTCCCACACCTCGCGCTCCACGTCGAACTCCTGTGCCTGCTCGTTGATGATGCCGATCACGCCCGCCTCCTCGTCGATGTAGTCGATGGTGCCCAGGGTGCCATTCACCCAGCGCTTGTCCTTGTCGTTCTTGATGAAGATGACCTGTGCGCCTGGCTTCAGCTGGAGCTCCATCGGCGTGGGCAGGGATGTCTCGGGAAAGTCACCCTTGATGGTGCCGAAGAATACGGATGGCGAGCCTTCGAGCGCCGAGAGCTGCTGCTCGTTGATGTAGTCAACGGTGTCGCGCCGGGTGGCGAGGGTGATGGAGAGAGTGTTCAGACCACCCCGTCCTTCGGACACCCCTCCTAACTTAGGAGGGGAAGTGATTACTCTCGCATTCAGGGCTTGGAGATCAGCTGTGGTGGCCGTGTTCTGGCGGATGCGGTCGAGGATGGCGATGAAGGTGGGGTCGCTCTGGCGGTACACCTTCCGCAGCTCGATGCTGACGATGGGCATCTGCTGCCACACCTTCGCGTTGAAGAAGTAGGGCGAGGGGTAGAAGGGCTGCAGCAGCTGGCGCTCGTCGTCCTTCAGCACAGGCTCCAATTGGAAGATATCTCCTACGAGCAGCAGTTGCTTTCCGCCGAAGGGCTCGGGGTTGCGGGTGTAGATGCGCAGCACCTTGTCGATGAAGTCGATGATATCGGCGCGCACCATCGAGATCTCGTCGATGATAATGAGTTCTACCTCGCGTATCAGTTTGCGCTGGGCGCCGGTGTACTTCAGCGTCTCCTTGATGTGGCGGCGGTCATAGCGGGCATCGTTGGGCAGCAGGGGGTGGAAGGGCAGGCGGAAGAAGCTGTGCAGGGTGGAGCCGCCCGCGTTGATGGCTGCGATGCCCGTGGGTGCGAGGATCACGTGCTTCTTCTTCGTGTGCTGCGCCACGTATCTCAGAAACGTGCTCTTGCCCGTGCCAGCCTTTCCCGTAAGGAAGAGCGAGCGGCGCGAGTAGTTCACGATCTGCAGCGCGTCTTGCCACTCCTTGTTGTCGAGATCGAGTTCATGCTGTTCCATTCAGACACTCTTGCTATGTGCAGATGATGACAATGATGACAAATGACAGTGTCATTTTTCTCTCTCCCCACTTTATTCCTCTTTCGTGGCCTCTGTGTTCGCAGGCTCTGCCGTCGGCTCCTGGCTCACGTCGTCACCCTCGTCGTCAGCAGGCTGCTCGACGGGATTACCTTGCTCGTCGTATTCGATATACTCGTCGATGCCGTCGATGCCGAGCGAGTCGATGCTGATGGAGTCAGAGTCGGCAGGGGCGGTATAGTAACCGCTACAGTCGTACATCGTCTCGTAGAGCCCCGTGTCGTGCTTGGGCGCGTCGAACTTTGCACGGTATTTCTTGAAGGCCTTGTCGTTGAGTACCGAGCCGAGGAAGTATCCGCAGATGGGCAGGGCCGTGCGGTTGCCCTGTCCGAGCATGCCCGTGCGGAAGTGTATCGAACGGTATTCGCCGCCCACCCAGGCGCCTACCACCAGTTTCGGCGTCGTGCCAATGAACCAGGCGTCGGAGTGGTTGTTCGAGGTACCTGTCTTGCCGCCGAAGTCGGTATCGGCGGCCTTGTCGTAGCCAACGAAGCCCATCAGGCGCGAACTGGTGCCACTCATGCCGCCCTTGAGCAACTGCTGCACGAGGAAGGCCGAGCGGTAGGGTATCACCTGCTTGGTCTCTGTCGGAGCCTCGTAGATCACGTTGCCGTCACGGTCTTCAATCTTCGTCACGAGGATGGGGTCGATGTGCTTGCCGTCGTTCACGGGCGTGCAGTAAGCGTTCACCATCTCCAGCAGGTTCACATCGCTGGCACCGAGTGTGAGCGAGGGCGTGGGGTCGAGTTTCGACTTGATGCCCATGTTGTGGGCGGTGTTCACGATGTTCTCAATGCCGCACTCCTGACCCAGGCGGACAGCTATCGAGTTGATGCTCATGGCGAAGGCCTGCTTCAGCGTGACGTTCGCACCCGAGAAGTGGCCGTCGGCATTGGTGGGGGCCCAGGTCACCTCCTCGCCGTGGTCGTAAACCTTCATGGCGAAGTACTCGTCCTTGCGGGTGTCGCAGGGTGAGATGCCCTGATTCATCGCCTCGGTGTAGACGAAGAGCTTGAACGTGGAACCGGGCTGTCGCATGGCCGTCACCTTGTCGTATTTCCATGAATGGAAGTCGATATCGCCAACCCACGCCTTCACGTGGCCCGTCTGAGGCTCCATCGCCACGAAGCCGCAGTGCATGAAGCGCACCATGTAGCGGATGGAGTCCATCGTGGAGAGCTCCTTTACCACCTGGCCCTTGTCGTAGTCGAACACCTTCACGGGGTGGGGCTGGTTTAGGTAGTAGCGGATGGAGTCCTCGTTGCCGTCATATTTCTTCGAGAGGTATTTGTACACGGGCTGCCGCTTGGCGATGTCCTCGATGAAGTTCTTGATCTCCTGGTGGTGCTCATCTTGCCAGGGATTGGTAGAGCCCCAGTGGTTGTTGAACGTCTGCTGCACCTGCTTCATCTGCTTCACGGCGGCCTCCTCGGCATACTGCTGCATGCGCGAGTCGAGCGTGGTGTAGATCTTCAGCCCTTCGGTGTAGAGGGCGTTGCGGTTGTTGTAGTAGTCCTCGCACCAGTCTTTCAGATAGTCGGATACGGCCTCACGGAAATAGTTGGCATCGCCGTCGTAGGCCGACTCCACGCTGTAGTCGAGCTTGATCTCGAGTTGTTTCAGCGAATCGCAGGCTGCCTGGCTGAGATGGCCGTGCTGGCACATCAGGTCGAGCACGATGTTGCGGCGCTTCAGGGCGTTGTCGGGATTGATGAGGGGGTTATAATAGGTGGTGGCCTTGAGCATCCCAACGAGGATGGCGGCATGCTCGGGCTTCAGATCCTTGGGCGAGCAGCCGAAGTAGGTCTTGCACGCCGTCTTGATGCCGAAGGCGTTGGAGCCGAAGTCTACGGTGTTGGCATACTGCGTCAGAATCTCGTTCTTCGTGAAGAAGAACTCCAGTTTGTAGGCCGTGATCCACTCCTTGCTCTTCATGATGAGCATCTTCAGCCCAGGGATGTTGCCCAGCAGTCCGCGCGAGTATTCAGAACGCGTGCGGAACAGATTCTTCGCCAGCTGCTGGGTGATGGTCGACGCACCGCGGGCATCCCGGTGGAGGATGTAGTCCTTGGCCACGGCCACGAAGGCTGTGTAGTCGATGCCGTGATGGCTGTAGAAGTGCTCGTCTTCGGTAGAGATGAGTGCCTGCCAGAATACGGGGTTCACTTCCTCGTAGGTTACGGGAGTGCGGTTCTCGCTGAAGAACTTGCCAATCATCTTGCCGTCGGCGCTATAGATCTGCGAGGCAGCAGCAGGGCGCTTGTTCTTGATGGTCGACATCGAGGGCGACTTGCCGAAGAGCCAGAGGAAGTTGATGTCGACGGCTCCCAGGTAGAGGAAAAAGGCCACGATGACAGATATGACAAATGACAGTAGCTTAATATACCATGGGCGCCCCTTATAGAGTCCCTTGTACCACTGCCAGGCGCTTGCCAGTTTCCGGCTGCACCAACGCAAAGAGTCGGTTATCTTGTTTGCTGATTCGTTACTCATAGTCTTGAGATATGTAGTTCATTATTACTGTTTTATCGTCAGGATGAAACCATCTGATCTGTTCGTCTTTCTTGTACCAGGTGAGTTGTTTGCGGGCGTAGCGGCGGGTGTTGCCCTTAATGCGTTCCACGGCCTCGTCAAGTGGCCAGCGGCCGTCGAGGTAGTCGAACAGCTCTTTATAGCCCACCGTATTCAGGGCGTTCAGGCTGCGCTGGGGATACAAGGCGCTCGCCTCGTCGAGCAGACCTGCTGCCATCATCGCGTCTACACGGGCGTTGATGCGTTGGTAGAGCTCCTCCCGAGGACGGTCGAGACCGATCTTCACGATGCGAAAAGGGCGCTCTTTCTTGCTGCGCTTGCGAAAGGAGGTGTAGGTCTTGCCTGTCATCACGCAGATCTCGAGGGCATGAACCACGCGTCGCGGGTTTTGGCGGTCTACTTCATTGTAATAGTCGGGGTCGAGTTGTCTCAGTTCCTCGCATAGCGCCTCCAATCCCTCTTCCCTCAACCGCCGCTTCATCGTATCACGTGTCTCGTCGTCGATAGTTGGTATGTCGTCGATGCCATAGCATACAGCGTCAATATACATCATGCTGCCTCCTGAGAGAAGGGCGTAGTCGTGTGACCGGAACTCTGTATCCAACAGTTCAAGCGCCTGCTGTTCGTAGAGCGATGCGCTGTAGTAGTCGTTGATACTCAGGGTGCCCACGAAATAGTGCTTCACCTCGCGCAACTCTCCCTCTGTGGGGCGCGCCGTGCCGATCTTCAGCTCCTTGTAGATCTGGCGGGAGTCGGCATTGATGACTGGGATGCCAAAGTGTTTGGCAATATCCAGGCTGATGGCCGTCTTTCCAACGGCGGTGGGACCGGTGAGGACGATGAGCGTTTTATCCGTAAACCGTAATCTGTAAACCGTAACCTATCTTATGACGCCACGCTTAGAGCTCTCGATGAATGAGCAGATATATTCAACCTCCTTCGAGTCGGGGAACTGTTCGCGAGCCATTGCGCAGCCGTCTTTCAGCACGCCCTGAGAGTAGATGATGCGGTAGGCCTCGTGAATGGCTTCGATGGTCTCGCGTGGGAATCCTCTGCGGCGCAGACCTACAAGGTTTACACCAGCAAAGCGCACAGGCTCCTTGCCCGCCATCACGTAGGGTGGTATGTCCTGAGAGGTGCGCGTGCCACCCTGGAACATGATATAGCTGCCCACACGACAGAACTGGTGAAACAGACAGGTGGCAGAGATGATGGCGTAGTCGTCGACCACCACCTCGCCAGCGAACTTTGTGGAGTTGCCGATGATGCAGCCGTTACCTATCACGCAGTCATGGGCCACATGCATGTTCTCCATCAGCAGGTTGCCGTTGCCAACGACGGTCTTGCCCTTCGAGGCTGTGCCTCGGCTGATGGTGACGTTCTCGCGAATAGAGTTGTTGTCGCCAATCTCACAGGTGGTCTCCTCACCCTGGAACTTCAGGTCCTGGGGCTTGGTGGAGATGCTGGCACCTGGGAAGAACTCATTGTCGTTGCCAATACGGGCACCGAAATGGACGGTCACATTGTTAAGGAACTTGTTATTGTCGCCGATGACGACATTCTTGTCGATGACACAGAACGGGCCGATGATGTTGTTGTCGCCAATCTTGGCCTCTGGATCGATTACTGCCAGGGGATGTATCTGATTTGCCATATATTATGCTATTTGTTTTTAACGATTTGTGCAGTGAACGTAGCTTCAGCCACCACGTGGTCGCCAACGAAGATGTAGCCCTTCATCGACGAGATGCCGTGACGGACAGGTGCCAGCAGGTCGACTTTGAAGATGAGGGTATCGCCAGGCACCACCTTCTGACGGAACTTCACGTCGTCGATCTTCATAAAGTATGTGCTCCACTCGCTGGGATTCTCAAGGGTGTTCAGCACCAGCAGACCTCCGCATTGTGCCATCGCCTCAATTTGCAGCACGCCCGGCATCACGGGTTCCTGTGGGAAATGCCCCTGAAAGAAAGGTTCATTGGCCGTGATGTTCTTGATGCCTACGATGGTGGTGGCACCCAGGGCGATGACCTTGTCTACCAGCTGCATCGGATAGCGGTGGGGCAGCAGCTCGCGGATGCGGTTCACATCCATTACGGGCTCCTCGTTAGGGTCGTAAAAGGGTGCCTGCACCTCGTGCTTGCGTATCTCCTTACGCATCAGACGGGCAAACTTATTGTTGATCGTATGCCCAGGACGGGTGGCAATGATGCGGCCTTTAATGGGCTTGCCGATGAGGGCCATGTCGCCAATCACGTCGAGCAGCTTGTGGCGTGTACACTCGTTGTCCCATTGCAGGGGCTTATGTTGTATGTAGCCTAAATCGGTGGCGTCGCGATGCTCCACATGCAGCATGTCGGCAAGCTTGTCGAGACGCTCCTGGGTGGTCTGTCGCTCATAGATGACGATGGCGTTGTCGAGGTCGCCGCCCTTGATGAGGTTGGCCTGCAGCAGCGGCTCAATGTCTCGCACAAATACAAAGGTGCGGGCAGAGGCAATCTCGTTGATGTAGTCGGCCCTGTCGTCGAGACTGGCAAACTGAGAGTTGATGAATTTCGATTCGAAGGAGCACATGGCAGTGATAGACATCTCATCGTCGGGCAGGATGGTGATGCAAGAGCCTGTCTGCTCATCCTTTACCTCGATCTTCTTACGGATGATATAGTAGTCTTTGGGTGCGTTCTGCTCCTCGATGCCAATCTCCTGAATCTTCTCCACATACTTGATGGCAGAGCCGTCGAGGATAGGGAACTCAGGACCGTTCACCTGCATCAGACAGTTATCAATGCCCAGCGCATAGAGTGCTGAGAGACCGTGCTCTACGGTGGACACCCTTGCGTCGCCCTTGCCTAAGACCGTACCACGCTGGGTGTCGACCACATTCTCGGCGATGGCGTCGATCACGGGCTCTCCCTCCATGTCGATACGTTGGATCTTGTAGCCAGTATTCTCTGGAGCAGGATTGAAGGTGACGGTTAGGTTCAATCCCGTATGCAGTCCTTTACCGAACAGTGAGAAACTGCCCTTAAGTGTCGTTTGTTTCATGCTTAATCTTCGTTTTTAACTTTTCCTTTCAGTTCCTCTATCTCTTTCTCGAGCTTTGCCAGCTGCTTGTACATGTCGGGCAACTTAGCATCGACGGCGCGCGCCTTGAAGAATACCTTTGGATCGATGGCAGGCGTGCCGATAAGCTGCTGACCGCTCTTCGTGTTGCTGATAACACCTGCCTGAGCACCAATGAATGTCTTATCCGCAATCTTGATGTGGCCAGAGAAACCAGCCTGTCCGCCCACCATGCACCAGGCTCCGATCTTGGTGGAACCAGCCAGACCTACCTGTGCTGACATCACAGTGTTCTCGCCGACCTCGCAGTTGTGGGCCACCTGAATGAGGTTGTCGAGTTTTACGCCCTTGTGGATCACCGTCTGTCCCATTGTCGAACGGTCTATGCAGGTATTTGCGCCAATCTCCACATCGTCTTCGATGATCACGATACCGATTTGTGGAATCTTCGTGTAACCCTCGGTATTGGGAGCGAAGCCAAAGCCGTCGGCACCAACGACGCTGCCTGCATGGATTGTCACATTATTTCCTATTTTGCATCCCTGATAGACTGTTACGTTGGGATAAAGCAGACATTTGGTGCCGATGGTCACGCCGTCGCCCACAACTGTGTGGGGATAGATTTGTGTGCCGTCGCCAACGACAGCGCCATCGCCGATGACTGCAAAGGGGCCGATATACACATCCTGACCTATCTTCGCACTGGGCGAGATGCTCGCCTTGTTGTCGATACCTTTCTTCGCAGGCTTCATCGATTCGTAGAGTTGTAGCAGACGAGCCACGCACTCATAGGCATTGGCTACACGTATGAGAGTAGCCGCAACGGGCTTCTCCAGCTTGACGTCTTCGTTGATAAGCACGATGCTTGATTTCGTCTCGTACAGGTAGTGGGTGTATTTGGGATTAGACAGGAAGGAGATGGCACCTGGCACACCTTCCTCTATTTTTGCGAATGTGCGGACAGCGGCATTCTCGTCTCCTTCTATGCGCCCTCCTGTAAATTCAGCGATCTGTTTGGCTGTAAATTCCATATTCACTGTTTTAATTGTTTGCAAAGATAGCAAAAATTACTCAAAACGTTGATAACAAAAATAATATTTTCTTATTTTTTTAGAAAGTAATTGAACATTTAGCAATTCGGATGCCTCAGAAATGTCTTTGATTTCCCCGTTTTTGTAAAGTATTGCGATGTTATCGTCATCTACGTTATACATGTCTTTTGAGATGGTCGACAGATTCATCAAGTAGTGGGTGTCCTCGATGTCGATATCCAGTTGTCTGGCGATGTGCTCCTGGATCTGCTTGATGCGCTCGTCATCGACAGGCTCCTCGTGTACTTCTACCTTGAATATTCTGCGGTCGAGCATGTCGGTGGCCAGCGTGGAGAGGATCTTGTCATCGTGATGCTTCCATACCTTCATCGCACTCCAAATGTCTGAATCGTCGAGTTCCTCGTAATTCCTGAGGGCATCGGGGTGGCTGGTGAACCAGTCTTTGTCTACATGGTTGCTGAGGAAATAGTACAGAGCAGGTGTGGCAAACACCTCTTTACCCTGACGGATGAGGTCCTTGGCACGTATGAGCATGTTAACAAGCACCTTTTCATATGCCACGCAGGTGCGATGCAGATAGACCTGCCAGTACATCAGTCGACGGGTGGTGAGATAGTTCTCCAGCGAGTAGATACCCTTCTGATCCACTACGAGTGAGTCGTCAACCACATTTAGCATCTTGATGATTCGTGCCGAGCCGATATTCCCCTCTGTCACGCCTGTATAGAAGGAGTCTCTGCGCAGATAGTCCAAGCGGTCCATATCAAGCTGACTGGAAATCAGCTGATGAAGGAAGTTCTTGGGATAGTTGCCCTTGAATATCGATATGGCCAGGTTCAGTTGACCGTTGAAGAAGTTGTTCATTTCCTCCATCATCATCAGCGAGATATCCTCGTGCGAGATGCCGTGAATGAGTGTGTTCTCCAACACGTGTGAGAACGGTCCGTGACCGATGTCGTGCATCAGGATGGCGGCCTGTACCGCCTCCGCCTCCGACTCAAAGATGAAGATGCCTTTTTGTTGTAGCGAGATGATGGCCTCGCTCATCAGGTGGAAGGCACCGAGGGAGTGCTGGAATCTGGTATGGCGGGCTCCAGGATATACGACTGAGGCCAGTCCCAGTTGGTTGATACGGTTCAAGCGCTGAAATAGCGGATGCTCAACGATGTCGTAGAGCAGTCCGCGTGGTATCTTGATGAATCCGAAGACGGGGTCGTTGATGATTTTGGCTTCCTTCACTTCTTCAGTTCTTTTGCCATCTGCTGTTGGAGCTCATGCGCTTTCTGGGCTGCCACCTCGGCGAAATCCTCGCCATCGGAGGCGTAGATGATGCCACGGCTGGAGTTTACCAGCAAGCCGCAGTCCTTGGTCATGCCGTATTTGCATACTTCCTCCAGGCTACCACCCTGAGCGCCAACACCTGGCACCAGGAGGAAGTGGTTGGGGGCTACCTTGCGGATATCCTCAAACATCTTGCCCTGCGTGGCACCTACAACGTACATCATGTTTTCTTCCGTGCCCCACAGCTGGCTTTGCTTTAGCACCTTCTCAAAGAGTCGCTCACCTTGGGTGTCTGCTGTCAATTGAAAGTCTAAAGAACCCTTGTTTGAGGTCAGGGCGAGTAGGATGACCCACTTGCCATCGTAGCCCAGGAAGGGCGTTATGGAGTCTTCCCCCATATAGGGTGCAACGGTGAGGGCATCGACGTCGTACTGCTCAAAGAAGGTCTTGGCGTACATCTTCGATGTGTTGCCGATATCGCCACGTTTGGCATCAGCGATGATGAAGTGGTGTGGATATTCCTCTTTCAGATAGTCGACCGTAGCCTCGAAAGCCAGCAGACCATCCACACCGTATGCCTCGTAGAAGGCGAGATTGGGCTTGTAGGCTACACAATAGGGCGCTGTGGCGTCGATGATGAGGGCGTTGAACTCGCAAAGGGCACGGAAGATGTACTCCTCGCCATCCGTGGCCTTCGCCTCGTCGATAATGCACTGAGGTATCTTGTTGATATCTGTATCGAGTCCCACACAAAGAAAACTCTGTTTTTCTTTGATTTGATGAATTAATTCTTCTCTTGTCATATTTGTATGTAAACTGTAAACCGTAAACTATAACTCCGTTTCTTTCATGCGCTCGGCATTCTCTGCCACGGTAAGTGCATCGATCATCGCCTGGATGTCGCCGCCAAGGAATCCTTGCAGGTCGTGGGTGGTGTAGCCGATACGGTGGTCTGTCACGCGGCCCTGCGGGAAGTTGTAGGTGCGGATCTTGGCACTTCGGTCGCCTGTAGATACCAGGCTCTTGCGGCGCGAGGCAATATCATCCATATACTTCTGGTGCTCCTTATCATATATAAAGGTATAGAGGCGCGAGAGGGCGCGCTCTTTGTTCTTGGGCTGGTCGCGCGTCTCTGTACACTCAATCAGGATCTCCTCGGTCTCGCCCGTATTGGGGTTCTTCCACATATAGCGCAGACGGACACCCGACTCCACCTTGTTCACGTTCTGGCCACCAGCGCCTGAACTGCGGAAGGTATCCCACTTGATCTCACCCTCGTTTACGTGAACCTCGAACTTGTCGGCTTCAGGCAGTACGGCGACTGTGGCTGCGGAGGTATGCATGCGCCCCTGCGTCTCAGTAGCAGGCACACGCTGCACACGATGCACGCCCGACTCATATTTCAGCGTTCCATATACGTCGGCGCCAGAGACGGCGAAGTCAATCTCTTTATAGCCTCCGACAGCACCTTCCGACACACTCGTGATTGAGAGCTGCCAGCCTTTTGACTCGCAATAGCTCTTATACATCTTGAAGAGGTCACCGGCAAACAGGCAGGCCTCGTCGCCACCCGTACCGGCACGTATCTCCATCTGTACGTTCTTAGCGTCTTCTGGATCCTTGGGGATGAGTGCTATTTTGATTTCCTCCTCCAGTTTGGGTTGCAGGGCCTCATTGGCGGCAAGTTCCTCACGGGCCATTTCTTTCATCTCGGGATCGTCTTCGTTGGCCAGGATATCTTTTGCTTCCTTAATGCCGTTCAGACAGGCGATATAACGTTTGCGGGCATCCATGATGTCGCCCAGATCCTTGTATTCCTTTGTCAGTTTCACGAAACGGTTCTGGTCGGCAATCACGTTAGGGTCGGTAATCAAGGTCGATACCTCCTCAAATCGTGCCTCCAGACCATCGAGTTTCTGCAGTATGCTGTTGGTTGTCTCTGCCATTAATCTTATTTATTATTTGTTTCAATATATTTTCCTGTTCCCTTGCAGACCGTGCATTCATACCTGCCGTCGGGTGTCTTTCCCATGCCACGACAAGTAGGGCATTTCCCTGCCTTTTTCAGTTCTTCTTGCTGCTTCAGCAATTTCTTGTCGTCGGATTTAGTACGCTTGTGATTGGTCTGGGCTCCCTTTAGGCTGCTTTGTAAAGTGTCCTCAACGATCATGCTTGTCAGTTCTGCACAGGATGCCAGTGCGAGGAGACAGCAGAGCAGGAAAGACGCTTTTTTCATGCGTTTAGTATTCAAATGTGCCGAACTCACTCTTGATGGTCAGGCTCTTTTTGCCTTCCTCGATGTGACCCACGACCTGTGCATCGATATTGAACGACTTGGATAGTTCAATCACCCTGTCAGCCACTTCCGGACGCACATAGATCTCCATACGATGACCCATGTTGAACACCTGGTACATCTCTTTCCAGTCGGTGCCCGAGCAGTCGTGGATGGCCTGGAAGAGTGGTGGTACGGGGAACATGTTGTCCTTCACCACGCGGCAGTTGTCGCTAACGAAGTGCAGCACCTTTGTCTGGGCGCCACCTGTGCAGTGCACCATGCCGTGGATTTCCGGGCGCAGTTCGTCGAGCAGGCGCTTGATCACAGGGGCATAGGTGCGGGTAGGGGAGAGCACCAACTGACCAGCATCTACAGGTGAGCCCTCAACGGCATCCGTCAGATGATACTTGCCGCTATACACCAGTTCGTCGGGTACAGCATGATCAAAGCTCTCAGGATACTTCTCTGCCAGATACTTGGCGAAGACATCGTGACGGGCTGAGGTCAGGCCGTTGGAGCCCATACCGCCGTTGTAGCGCTTCTCATAGGTGGCCTGTCCTGTGGAGGAGAGACCCACGATGACATCACCCGGACGGATGTTCGCATTGTCGATAACATCAGAGCGCTTCATGCGGCAGGTAACGGTGGAGTCGACGATGATCGTGCGCACGAGGTCGCCCACGTCGGCCGTCTCACCACCTGTCGGCCAGATGCCGATACCCATTTCGCGCAACTCTGCCAGCAGCTCGTCTGTGCCGTTGATGATGGCAGAGATTACCTCGCCTGGTACGAGCATCTTGTTGCGCCCGATGGTGCTGCTGACAAGGATATTGTCGACAGCGCCCACGCAGAGCAGGTCGTCGGTATTCATCACGATGGCATCCTGGGCAATACCCTTCCATACGGAGAGGTCGCCCGTCTCTTTCCAATACATATAGGCGAGGCTCGACTTGGTGCCTGCCCCGTCGGCGTGCATGATGTTACAATACTCAGGGTCGCCTCCCAGAATGTCTGGAATGATTTTGCAGAATGCTTGTGGGAAGATTCCCTTGTCGATGTTCTTGATTGCATTGTGAACATCCTCTTTGGCGGCGCTCACGCCACGCATCATATACCTGTTGTCCATTTACGATTTGTGGATTATCTCTGTTTCTTCTATTTATCTTTACCGTGCCAGAACTCCCATGAGGCGAATGCCTGAAGCAGCAGCATCTCCAGCCCGTTTTTCACATCAGCACCGTGTGCTGCTCCCTTCCGCATGAACAGCGTCTGGTCTGGGTTATATATCAGGTCGTAGAGGATGGTGTGACTGTCCATCGCCTCGTAGGGCAGGTCAGGACACTCCTCCGTCTTGGGGTACATCCCCAGCGGCGTACAGTTCACGATGACATTGTATTCCTTTATCACCTCTGGCGTGATCTTGCTGTACTGGATGGTGTCAGGACGCTCATAACGGCTGACGAAGACGGGTTCTATACCCAGCGACTTCAGTCCGTAATTGATGGCTTTCGACGCTCCGCCAGTACCCAGTATGAGGGCCTTCTTGTGCCATTTCTTGTCGAGCATAGGCTCTATGCTCTGGGTGAAGCCTATCACGTCGCTGTTGTAGCCCTTCAGGATGGTTTTGTTGCCTTCGTGGGTGACCCTGATTACGTTCACTGCTCCGATGGCTCTTGCCTCTGGCGAGAGGGAGTCGAGAAAAGGAATGACCTTCTGTTTGTAGGGGATGGTGACATTCAGTCCTTTCAGGTCTGGGTGTTTGTCGAGAATCTCTGGCAGAATGTCGATACTGTCGATCTCGTAGTTCTCGTACTTGGCATTGATCTTCTCATCAGCGAACTTCTGATTGAAGTAGCTGATGGAAAAAGAGTGCCCTAAGGGGTAGCCTATTAGTCCGTACCTATCCATTTTAGTTGATTATTTAGTTGCAAAATACATCGTACAGATACCGAATGTAAGCCGTTTGAAACAGGCATCGCTGAATCCGGCTTTATGTAGGATCTCCGTCATCCGCTCACCCTGCGGAAATGCCTCGATGGTCTTCGTCAGATAGCTGTAGGCACTGGTGTCTTTCGAGATCAGCCTTCCGTAGACGGGCAGCACCGTGTGGCTGTAGATGTGGAAGAGCTGTTTCATGGGAAAGCTGACGGGTGTCGTCAGCTCCACGATGCTCAGGTGTCCGCCCTTCTTCAGAACGCGCTGCATCTCGCGTAGTCCTTTGTCGAGGTCGGCGAAGTTGCGTATGCCGAAGGCTGCGGTGACGGCATCGAAGGAGCAGTCAGGGTAGGAGAGTGCCAGACAGTCTTCCTTGTCGAAAGTGATGATGTCCTCAAGTCCTCTCTGCTTCACCTTCTGGCGGCCAATCTCCATCATGCCCTCGCTGATGTCAGCTCCCACGAGCTTTTGCGGACGGAGCATCTCTGCTGCGAGGATGGCGAAGTCGCCAGTGCCCGTGGCAATGTCGAGCATCGTCTGCGGACAGAAGGGGGCCAGCTGTCGGATGGCCTTCCGTCGCCAGCCCTTGTCGATATTCCACGACAAGCGATGGTTCAGCTTATCGTAGGCAGGGGCGATGTTGTCGAACATTCTTTCCACCTGCTGCGCCTTCTCACCCTCGCCATAGGGCTTTATCTGCTCTTGTCTGTACATGCTCCTGACGGTCTCACAGCCTTTTCCCCTCTTACTTCTTTTTCTCGAAAGCCTTCAGCCAGCTGCTGACGTTCTGCTCGATACGGGTGGCGATATCCTCAGCGCTCGTCTCGCGCTCGAAGCGCTCGCCCACGATGTTCTCGTAAAGCTCGATGTAGCGCTCGCTGACGCTCTCTGCGTATTCGTCGGTAATCTCTGGCATCACCTGTCCAGGTTCGTTCATGAAGTTGTGCTCGATGAGCCACTGGCGCACGAACTCCTTCGAGAGCTGTCGCTGGGGCTCACCTTTGGCCAGCTTCTCCTCATAGCCGTCGGCATAGAAGTAGCGGCTGGAGTCGGGGGTGTGGATCTCGTCGATGAGATACACCTTGCCGTTGCGCTTGCCGAACTCGTATTTCGTGTCTACCAGGATCAGTCCGCGCTTAGCGGCAATCTCCTGTCCACGCTTGAAGATCTTGCGGGTATAGTCCTCCATCACGGCATAGTCTTCTGCCGATACCAGTCCCTGGGCGATGATCTCCTCTTTGGAGATATTCATGTCATGACCCTCGTCGGCCTTTGTCGTGGGGGTGATGATTGGCTCTGGGAAGCGCTCGTTCTCCTTCATGCCGTCAGGCAGTTTCACGCCGCAGAGCTCACGGCAGCCGTTCTTGTACTCGCGCCAGGCCGAGCCTGTGAGTATCGAGCGGATGATCATCTCCACACGGAATCCCTCGCACTTCAGGCCGATGGTCACCATGGGGTCGGGTGTGGCGAGCTTCCAGTTGGGGCAGATGTCCGTCGTGGCATCCAGGAACTTGGCGGCAATCTGGTTGAGCACCTGTCCCTTGAAGGGGATGCCCTTTGGCAGCACTACGTCAAAGGCTGAAATGCGGTCTGTGGCTACCATCACCATCAGGTCGTCGTTGATGTTGTACACGTCACGGACCTTTCCGTGATAAACGCTCTTTTGTCCTGCGAACTTAAAGTCCGTCTTTGTTAATGCTTTCACCATTTTTATATTTACAATTTACTTATTTACGATTCACGGATACTCTTCCCGCTCCTTGTCGAAGGCCTCATAGGCATTGACGATGCGCGTTACGAGCTTGTGGCGCACGATATCCGAGTGGTCGAGGTTCACGATGCCGATGCCTTCCACATTATTTAATATATGCAGGGCTTCGATGAGACCGCTTTTGGCCTTGGGCGGAAGGTCTATCTGTGTCATGTCGCCCGTGATGATCATCTTCGTGTTCCATCCCATTCGTGTCAGGAACATACGTATTTGCGCCGGGGTGGTGTTCTGCGCCTCGTCAAGGATGACGACGGCGTCGCTGAGTGTCCGTCCACGCATGAAGGCCAGTGGCGCGATCTGTATCACGCGCTTCTCCATCATGTCTTGCAGCTTCACCTGAGGCAGCATGTCCTCCAGGGCGTCGTAGAGGGGCTGAAGGTAGGGGTCTATCTTGTCCTTCATGTCGCCAGGCAGGAACCCCAGTTTCTCGCCAGCCTCCACGGCAGGGCGCGAGAGGATGATCTTCTTGGCCGCCTTCTCCTTCAGGGCCTTCACGGCCAGGGCGATGGAGAGGTAGGTCTTGCCGGTGCCTGCCGGACCCACGGCAAACACCATGTCGTTCTGTTGGTAAGCCTCTATCAGCCGCTGCTGATTCTTCGTTCGTGGCTTGATGGCGCGACCCGACATCGAGTAGCACACCACGTCGTCTGGCATCTCGTCGTGCTGGCGACCTTTCACGATATTGAGCACGTCTTCATCTCTTAACGCATTGAATCTCAGCACGTGCTGGTGAATGCTCTCAACCGTCTCTTCAAAAGCGGCCATCTGCTCCTCATCGCCCAGCACCTTTATCACGTTGTCGCGGGCCACTACCCGCAACTTGGGATAGAGCGAGCGTAGTATCTGCAGATGAGCGTTACCGACTCCATAGAACGTTACGGGGTCTATATCCTCTAAAACAATATGCTTCTCGATCAATCTGTATACAAATTTTTCTATTTCGACTGCAAAGTTACGAAAAATCGAGTGCAATACAAAAGAAATTTTTCTTTTTTTTGCTGAGACAGAAAAACTTCGCCTTTTTTTTATGGCAATGTTACGAAAAAATGTTGTAACTTTGTGCCCGAATAGAGATATATCCACATGAAACTGACGAAAAAGAGATATTTGCTGGGCTTTATAACTGTCGTTTTGCTGCTGGCTTGCGTGCGCTGGATGTTCCCTCAGGTGGCTGTCGCCCACGTGAGGCCTGAGGCCGCGGCTGGTGCTGTCACCACGGTGGTCCGAGAGGCCCTTCCTGCACCAAAGACATTGAAGAAGGAAAGAGGAAGTTTTCACCCCATTCTGTCCGTGCCCAACTACCAGGAGGCTTTCCCCGACACCAACAGTCTGCAGCTGACGGCCGCCAACCGCTGGGGGGTAACGCCTGTACTGAACCGTTCCGATGCCGAGACGCGCAAACGAGAGCTTGTGTATGTCGGTGCCAATCCTTATTATCATATAGACCCGCTTTACTCCAGTATCCCTTACCTCGTGCCTCGTGCCGCCGTATTATTGCAGGATATAGGACAGGCGTTCTTCGACAGCCTCTACGTCAAGGGGGTACCCTTGCATAAGTTTATCGTCACCAGCGTGCTCCGTTCTCAGGAGGATGTGGCCAAGCTCCGTCAGCGTAACGGTAATGCCACGGAGAACTCCTGCCACCTCTACGGCACCACCTTCGACATCTGCTACAACCGCTATAAGACTGTCGAGAACCCCGATGGTCCTCCTCGTCGCGAGGTGCGCAACGACACGCTCAAGTGGGTGCTCTCCGAGGTGCTTCGCGACATGCGCCAGCAGCAACGGTGCTACATCAAGTACGAAGTGAAGCAGGGCTGCTTTCACATGACTGTGAGATGATGTATGGAAGATTAAATTAAATATTAACTTAAAACTTACGAATTATGAGATTAGACGGAAGAAGAGAAAGTTCTAATGTAGAAGACCGCCGTGGATTAAGTGGCGGTGCAAAGGCCGGTATCGGTGGTATCGGCGCAGTTATCGTCGCAGCCTTGTTTGCCTGGATGAGTGGCGGCGACCCGCTATCGGCAGGTTTGCAGGCTGCACAGGAGCAGATGGCCCAGCGCACGGAGACCGTTGGTGAAGAGAGCTTCACCGAGGAGGAGCAGGCGCTCGCCAGCGACTGTAAGAAGATCCTCGCCTCTACAGAGGATGTGTGGGGCCCCGTCTTCGAGCAGATGGGAGGCACCTACACCTCGCCCACGCTCGTGCTATTCTCTAATCAAGTGAACTCTGCCTGTGGCAACGCTACGGCTGCCGTCGGACCGTTCTACTGCTCTGGCGACCAGAAGCTCTACATCGACCTGTCGTTCTTCACCCAGATGAAGCGCCAGCTCGGTGTCGAGGGTAACACCTTCGCCTATGCCTACGTTATCGCCCATGAGATTGGCCACCATGTGGAGTACCTCACAGGCACCCTCTCCAAGGCTCACCAGGCCATGAACTCTACCGACAAGGTGAATGCCAACAAGATCAGCGTGCGCCTGGAACTGCTCGCCGACTACTATGCTGGCGTGTGGGCCCACTATGAGGACAAGATGAACCACTCCATGGAGTACGGCGACCTGGAGAAGGGTCTGGAGCTGGCCAAGGCTATCGGTGACGACTGGCTACAGAAGAAGGCCCAGGGTCGTGCTACGCCCGAGTCGTTCACTCACGGCACCAGCGACCAGCGTAAGCGCTGGCTCAAGCGGGGCTTCGAGACGGGCGACATGCGCACCTCTACCTTCAACGTGCAGAACTACAACGATCTGTAATCGCCAAAAGACGGAAGTCATTCCCGAGGCACTTGCGTGCTTCGGGATTTTTTTGTATACCAAACTGTCGCTTTTGAGGGCCTAAACTGGCTGTCTGACTTTAGTCAGTCACTCGTCCGACTATAGTCAGTCAGATGTCCGACTTAAGTCAGACACTTGTCCGACTATAGTCAGACACTTTGTTTACTTACTCATAACCGTTAGTCACCACCAGGGTGCAAAGGAGAAAAAATAGGGCTGCAAAGAAAAAAAGTTCAATAAGAGTGATAGGTGTTAATAAATTTTTTCGTAATTTTGCAGCCGAATAGACATAACGAATAAATCAAAAACAACAGAGACTATGTGTGGAATCGTAGGATATATTGGTAAGAAGGATGCATATCCCATCCTGATAAAAGGCCTTCGCAGGCTGGAGTATCGTGGCTACGACAGTGCCGGTGTGGCGCTGCTCAACGGCCGTGGCGAGCTGAATGTGTATAAGACGAAGGGTAAGGTGGACAACCTCACGGAGTATTGTGCCGACAAGGATGTGACCGGCTCCGTAGGCATCGCCCACACCCGCTGGGCCACCCACGGCGAGCCTTCCAGCCGCAACGCCCACCCTCACTACTCGGAGAGCCATAACCTGGCAATCATACATAACGGCATCATCGAGAACTATGCCGACCTGAAGCGTAAGCTGGAGGCCAAGGGCGTGCACTTCGTGAGCGACACCGATACGGAAGTGCTCGTGCAGCTGATAGAGTATATCAAGGACCACAAGCAGCTGGACCTGCTGACGGCTGTGCAGGTGGCCCTCTACCAGGTGATCGGCGCCTACGCCATCGCCGTGATCGACAAGAACGACCCCTCGCAGATCATTGCTGCCAGGAAGCAGAGTCCACTGGTAGTGGGCATCGGAGAAGATGAGTTCTTCCTCGGCTCCGACGCCAGTCCCATCGTGGAGTATACAGACAAGGTGGTGTATCTCGAAGACGGAAACATTGCCGTGTTACGGCTGGGACAGGATCTGCACGTGGTGAGCATCCTCGGAGAGGAGCAGGAGCTGAAGGTGAAGACGGTCGACATCGACCTGGGACAGATCGAGAAGGGCGGTTATCCGCACTTCATGCTGAAAGAGATCTTCGAACAACCCGAGTGCCTGACGAACTGCATGCGAGGCCGTGTGAACGTGGAGGCCGACCACGTGACGCTCTCGGCGCTCATCGACTACCGTCGCCAACTGCTCAATGCCAAGCGCGTGGTGATCGTGGCCTGCGGCACTTCGTGGCACGCCGGACTCATCGGCAAGCAGATCATCGAGACACTCTGCCGCATCCCCGTCGAGGTGGAGTATGCCTCGGAGTTCCGTTACCGCAATCCCGTGGTGACGAAAGACGACCTGGTGATCGCCATCTCGCAGAGCGGTGAGACGGCCGACACGCTGGCAGCCGTGCAGCTGGCCAAGGAGAAGGGAGCCTTCATCTATGGTGTGTGCAACGCCATCGGCTCGAGCATCCCCAGGGCCACGGATACGGGTACCTATATCCATGTGGGTCCGGAGATCGGTGTGGCTTCGACAAAGGCCTTCACAGGACAGGTGACGGTGCTCACGATGATCGCCCTGGCCATGGGCGAGGCCAAGGGCACGGTAGACCGTCAGGAGTATCTGAAGATTGTGAAGGGACTGAGTGAGATTCCCATGAAAATACGCGAGGTGCTGCAGACGAACGACAGAGTGGCCGACCTGGCTCGCACGTTCACCTACGCACACAACTTCCTCTATCTGGGTCGTGGATTCTCGTATCCCGTAGCCCTCGAGGGCGCCCTGAAGTTGAAAGAGATATCTTATATCCACGCCGAGGGCTATCCGGCAGCAGAGATGAAGCACGGCCCCATCGCATTGATCGACTCCGACATGCCCGTGGTGGTGATCGCCACACACAATGCGATGTACGAGAAGGTGCTGTCGAACATCCAGGAGATCAAAGCCCGACAGGGTAGGGTGATCGCCCTGGTGTCGAAGGGCGACGACGTGATTGCGAAGATTGCCGACGAGGTGATCGAACTGCCCGACGTGATGGAGTGCCTCGAACCGCTCGTGGCCACCATCCCCCTGCAGCTGCTCGCCTACCACGTGGCTGTATGCAAGGGAAAGAACGTGGATCAGCCGCGTAACCTCGCCAAATCGGTGACAGTAGAGTGATTAAAACTAACTTTTGCGGGCCGAAAAGGGCCGAAAAGTGAAAAAAGAGGTGCAATAATTTGGTCAATTCAAATTATTGCACTATTTTTGCAGTCAAAACTTAAAATTAACGACTGCGAATGGATACAGTTGAGACTCTTGAATCACAGATAAACCGGAGCGACTATAAAATCCTGATCGTCGACGATGTGGTAAGCAACGTCCTGTTGCTTAAGATTCTCTTGTCAAATGAGAAGTTTCAGGTGTGTACCGCCAACAACGGTCTGCAGTGTATTGAGATGACCAAGAAGGAACATCCAGACCTGATATTGCTCGACGTGATGATGCCCGACATGAATGGATTCGACACCGCTGTCGTCCTGAAGAAGGATGAGACGACGAAAGACATCCCCATCATCTTCCTCACGGCACTGAACACCCCGCAGGATCTGGTACACGGATTCCAGGTGGGAGCCAGTGACTTCCTGACGAAACCTTTCAACAAGGAGGAGCTTGTGATGCGTGTCACCCAGCAGATATCGCTCGTGGCCGCCAAGCGCATTATCGAGAAACAGAATGCGGAGCTGCGCGCTACGCTGAACAACCGTGACAAGATGTACTCCGTGATTGCCCACGACCTGCGCTCGCCCATGGCCAGCATACGTATGGTGCTCAATCTCGTGGTGGCCTCTACATCGAAAGAGACGGTGGGCGAGGAGCTCTACAACCTGCTGGACCAGGCTAACAGGGAGTCGGAGGAGGTACACGACCTGCTGGACAACCTGCTGAAATGGACGAAGAGCCAGACGGGGCGGCTGAATGTGGTAAAGCAGGAACTCGACCTGCACGACATCATCCCTGGCGTGGTGGAGATCTTCGAGGCTATTGCACAGACGAAAAATATCAAGCTCGACCTGCAGCCCTCACAAGAGGAGCTGAAGGTGGAGGCCGACAACGATATGCTGAAAACGGTAGTGAGGAACTTCCTGTCGAACGCCATCAAGTTCTCGCCAGCCGACTCGAGCATCGAGATCATCATGGGGCGCGAGGGCGACTTCGCCAAGGTGAGCGTCAGAGACCACGGCGTGGGTATCGCCCAAGACCGCATTGGCAGCATCTTCCATAAAGGCGAGACCACCTACGGCACTGGCGGCGAGGAAGGATCCGGACTGGGACTGCAGCTCTGCCAGGACTTTGCCCGTAAGAACGGTGGCGACTGCGTCGTGGAGTCAGCAGAGGGCCAGGGCTCGACATTCAGCGTATTAATCCCACTTAAGAAATAATGCCTACACCTATTTATATTATAGAGGAACAGAAACTTCGCCGCAACCTGACGCTCATCGCCGGAGTTGCGGCGAAGGCCGACATAGAGGTGATACTCGCCTTCAAGGCCTTCGCCCTGTGGAAGACATTTCCCATCTTCAGAGAGTACATACATTCGACAACCGCCAGCTCACTGGCAGAGGCAAAGCTCGCCAAGGAGATGTTCGGAGCACCTGCTCACACTTATTCGCCAGCCTATACCGACGAGGATTTTGACGAGATCGTGAGCTGCTCGTCGCACCTGACATTTAACTCGCTGTCGCAGTATGAGCGCTTCCATCAGCGCGCCAAGGGCGTGCAGATAGGCCTGCGTGTCAATCCGGAGTATTCTGAGGTTGGTACAATGCTCTACAACCCCTGTGCCCCGGGAACCCGTTTCGGCGTGACGGCCGACAAGCTGCCAGACACACTGCCGGCGGATATCCGTGGGCTGCACTGTCATTGTCACTGTGAGAGTGGGGCCGACGTATTCGAACGGACACTCAGTCATATCGAGGAGAAATTCTCACGCTGGTTTCCACAGATAGAGTGGATCAACTTCGGCGGAGGTCATCTGATGACACGGAAGGACTACGACGTGGAGCTGCTCGTCAGGCTGATGCACGACTTCCACCGCCGCTATCCGTGGCTGAAGGTGATCCTGGAGCCAGGCAGCGCCTTCGCCTGGCAGACGGGACCGCTGGTGGCACATGTCGTAGACATTGTGGAAGACAAAGGTATCCGCACGGCCATCCTCGACGTGAGCTTCACCTGTCACATGCCCGACTGTCTGGAAATGCCGTACTTTCCTGATGTGCGCAACGCAAAACATACTGATGAGCGTAATCCCACTCCTCACACCACATGCCATATATACCGCCTGGGAGGCAATAGCTGCCTGAGTGGCGACTTCATGGACTTCTGGCAGTTCGACCATGAACTACAGGTGGGTGAAGAGGTGGTTTTTGAAGATATGATTCACTATACAACGGTGAAGACAACCATGTTCAACGGTGTGAAGCATCCGTCGATTGGTATGCTGCATGAGGACGGAAAATTGGAAATTCTGCGTGATTTTGGCTACTCAGACTACAAAAACAGGATGGATTAGCAGTTTTTTTTAAAAAAAGTGGGTAAAAAGTTTGCCAGTTCCAAAAAAAGCATTACCTTTGCACCGCATTTAGAGAAATGCTCCTCTGAGAACGGCGCTTTGCCGATAAAATTCAGAAGGATGATATGCGGAAATAGCTCAGTTGGTAGAGCACAACCTTGCCAAGGTTGGGGTCGCGGGTCCGAGTCCCGTTTTCCGCTCACTTGTTGAACA
>OCTX014550105.1_pt1 | contig 29659 bp, 20 predicted proteins | sample 1539691 | NCBI WGS metagenome assembly OCTX01 (sample SAMN02144231, study PRJEB22623) | gut metagenome | biome: sheep rumen | host: Ovis aries | place: New Zealand
GAGGGATATATCTTCACCGGTTGGTCCAAACCCATTACCAACATCACGGCGAACCTCATTGTCATTGCGCAATATGAGATCATACCGCAGCCTGTTTATTACACCATCCGCTTCCTCAATTATGACGGCACGGAGTTGCAGTCCTCGCAAGTACTTGAGGGTGAAACGCCTGTTTATAACGGCACTACACCGACGAAATCGGAGGACGAGCAATATACGTATGAGTTCAGCGGTTGGAGTCCGGCTGTTGTAGCTGCTACCGCTAATGCCGATTACACCGCGCAATTCACCGCCACGGAGAAACCTCAACCACAGAACGGAATCACCGTGCGGCTCTATCCGGGCGAATGGGAGACGGTGTATCTCTATGCGTGGACCGGCAGCGGCGAGACGCAGCCTTGCGGCGCATGGCCCGGTACGGCGGTCAGCAAGGATGCACAGGGATGGTGGAGCTATACCTTCGACCCCTCTATCCAAGACGTCAATATCATCTGGACGAACGGAGCCGGTATGCAGACCGTGGATATAACCCATGTGACCGCTTCTACCTGTTACCGTCTCGGCGAACCGGCAGGGCTATATGCCGTCTCGGTCATTGATTGCGCTACGCCGATAGACGAGCAGCCCAAAAACTACCTGCCGTACGGCTTGCAGGCTTCCGTCGATGGCGGTATGGCTACGCTCTCATGGTCCGTAACCGACCTGCCGGCGTACTTCGGTATCAGCGTCTTCTGCAACGGCGAAGCCTTGATAGACGGTACGACGCTGAATAACAACACCTCTTTCGCCATCTCGCTTGAGCGATACGGCACCTACACCTGGCGTGTCTGCGGAGCGAACGAAATGAGAGAACTGATTACCGAATGGGTCTATGGTCCGGAGTTCGAAGTCAAAGATCCGAAAGAAGGAGTAGAAGATGTACGAAGGACGGATGTACGATGTACGAAGGTGCTCCGTGACGGCGTGCTGTATATCGTCTTCCCGGACGGCAAGGCATTTAACGCCCAAGGTGCAAGGGTGAAATAAACGCGCCCTTGTGGATAAGAAGTAATAGTGTTGCTATATCTTCAAGCAGGCTCATGCATCCGCATGGGTCTGCTTTTTTACTCACGACTCATTTACGACTCGTTTAGCGGTCATTACCGAGTCATTGTCGAATCATTATCGGGCCATTATCGAACCGTTTTCGAGAGATGGCGGGGTATGTTGTTTAGCGCTTCGCTGTGTAGCGAGCTCCGCTCTGTGTAGCGCTTCGCTGCTTAACAGCCGCAGGCACTCAACCGCGACCAAAGGTCGCACTGCACCAAGAAAAATCGTCCTTCGGGGCGATTTTTCTTGCATATGTCAAAAAAAAGCAGTACTTTTGCAACGCAAATGCACAAAGGACAAATTACTATCGACTAATACATATTCGTCTTTCGACTTTCGACTTTCGACTTTGAGCGAAGCGGTCTATTTGAAATGCCTATGAAAAAGCTAATGATATTTTTTGCAGCGATGGTGGTTGCGATGAGTGCGGCGGCAGGGTGGACGAATCCGATCCTGCCGTACGACTATTCCGACCCGGACGTGATACGCGTAGGAAAGAACTACTACATGACCTACAGCACTTTCGCCTGCATACCGGGTCTGCAGATCCTGCACTCCCGAGACGGGGTGGAATGGAGTATCGTCGATGCCGCTTTGCCGGACACCGTTCCCGGTTACGGTCATCTGGACGCCTGTCCCGCCGGATGCGGCGTATGGGCTCCGTCTATACGACACCACCAAGGGCGTTTCTATATCTACTACGGCGACCCGGACATAGGTATCTTCTGCATCCGTTCGGAGAAGACCAAGACAATCCCCTGCCGATGGGAACCGGCGGTGCTGGTCAAACGCGGCAAAGGTCTCATCGACCCCTGTCCGTTATGGGACAGCGACGGACGGTGCTATCTCGTGCATGCTTTTGCCGGCAGCCGTGCAGGGTTCAAGTCGGCACTGGCGGTATGCGAGCTCGCGCAGGACGGTCTTTCCGTCATCAATGAGGACCGGTTGGTCTTCGACGGGCATCCGGACAACCCGACCTGCGAGGGACCTAAGTTCCACAAGAAAGACGGATATTACTACATCTTCTGCCCCGCCGGCGGCGTGAAGACCGGTTGGCAGTTGTGTCTGCGCAGCAGGACGGTCTATGGTCCTTACGAGTGGCGGCGTGTGTTAGAACAAGGATCGACGAGCATCAATGCTCCGCATCAGGGCGCATGGGTGGACGACAAGTTCTACCATTTCCAGGACGTAGGCACGGCAGGCCGCATCGTGCACCTGCAGCCGCTGAGATGGCAGGACGGCTGGCCGGTGATAGGCAACAACGGCGTACCGGTTACTAAGTACGAAGGAACGATGTACGATGTACGAAGGATGTACGAAGGACAAAGTAAAGTACGAAGGACAGATGTACGATGTACAAAGGGGGATTTGTCGCCGGAATGGCAATGGAGCGGAAACCGTAAGGCGCAGTATTATTATCTCGCAGTAGAGACCGACTCCGCTTCGCATATGGCGAAGGATTATATCCGGCTCTTCACTTATCCTGCCGCAGACGTCCAGACCGCCCCGAACTTACTGCTGCATAAGATACCGGCAAACACCGCTTTTACTGTCACGGCTCGCGTGCGTTTCATGCCCCGTCCGCAAGGTAAGAACCCCAAGTATAACGAGGAGGCAGGACTCATCATCCATGGTCGCCAGAGCCGGACTTTGCCTGTACCGGCAGACGGACAATGGTGGTATGCCCGGATAGAAGTGAGTGAGAGCCATCTGTGCCGTTTCTTCCTTTCTCCGGACCAGAAGACATGGACAGAGCAAGGTGCGCCTTTCCAGGCCGTTGCCGGCGAATGGATAGGAGCCAAAGTAGGAATGTATGCCGTGCGTGAACGCGTGGAGAGTACGTCACCCTACAAACGGCCGGATAATGATGCCGGATGGATGGATGTAGATTGGGTGGAGATAAAAGTTGATAGTTGATAGTTGATAGTTGATAGTTGAAAGAAGCAAAAAGTCGAAAGTCGAAAGACCGCTTCGCTCAAAGCAGAAAGCAAAATGAAAAGAACAATGATAATTATTGCCGCGATGGTGCTCGGAATGAGTGCAGCGGCGCAGAAACAAAACCCGACGTACCTGGCGTATATCGAGCAATGGAAAGAGACAGCGGTGCAGAACCAAGCCGACTACGGTATTCCTGCCTCCATCATCATGGCGCAGGCGCTCCTGGAGTCCGCTGCCGGAACGAGTGAGTTAGCGGTCAACGCCCGCAATCACTTCGGTATCAAGTGTACCAGCGAATGGTTCGGAGGTGTCTATTATTACGACGACGACAGCAAGGGCGAGTGCTTCCGGCAGTATGCCAATGCAGCCGAGAGTTTCAAGGACCATGCCCTTTTCCTCCAACGCCCCCGGTACGCTACCTGTTTCGAGATAGCGATAGAGGATTACGAGGGTTGGGCGTACCGCCTCAAAGCGTGCGGCTACGCTACCGACAAGAACTACGCACCGAAGTTGATTAAGATCATTGAAGATTATCGGCTCGATACTCTTGGGGTTACGGGTGACGGGTTACCGGTTACGGGGGATTCTGTCGAAAGGGGAAGTACGAAGGACGAAAGTACGATGTACGAAGGATTTACGAAGGGAAGGAAGGACGAAAGCAAAGAGACCCAGACGAAGCCGGTAGTGGTGCACAGGACGGAGCCGATAGCAGTCATCACACGCGACCCGGAGCCGCCGTACGAGGAGCCGCTGAGCGCCAAGGACGAGAAGAAACTGTTCCTGCTGCAGCACCCCGTCAAGAAATGCAACGGCGTGAGGTACGTCTCCGCACGCGAGGGGGACAGTTACGCCAATGTGGCTTTCCGGCTTAACGTACGCGAACGCCTGCTGCGCGAATGGAACGACGCGCTGGGACGGGAGATGAAGATAGGCGACCGTATCTATATGGGGGCGAAAAAGAAAAAAGTAGCACCCGAGAAGACGCTGATGTGGGTTCACCCCGGTGAGTCGCTGTGGGAAGTGTGCCAGCGCGAAGGGATCCAGATGGCGAGAGTGCAGCAACTGAACGGCTTCGCTCCGGAGGTCCGCGTCTTCCGGACAAGGCAGCAGATACTGCTCAATAAGGTGAAAGGGGAAAATTGATAGTTGATAGTTGATAGTTGAAAGTTGAAAGAAGTTTTGGAGTTGAAAGTTGAAAGTTGAAAGTTGAAAGTTGAAAGAAGTTTTGGAGTTTAAAGTTTAAAGTTTGTTGAAAGTGGAAAGGGGAAAGATGAAAGATAATTCTGCTTCATTGACGGACGCACTCGTGGCTTATCTGCGGGAGAGCGGGTTGGAAGGACCGGTGCTGGAGGTGCAGGTAGAGGACGCCTGGCCCAGAGTGATGGGCGACACGGTGACAAGACTCACACGCAGCGTGGAGGTCAAGGACGGCGTGCTGTTCGTCCGCGTCTCCTCGGCGGCACTCAAGGCGCAGCTGTTTGAGAACCGGTTCGAGTTGGTGCGCAAGCTGAACGAAGCCGTCGGAGCCGAAGTGATCAGAGATTGCAGGATACTGGGATAATTCACAATTCATAATTCACAATTCACAATTCACAATTCATAATTTATAATTCATAATTTGTAGTTTGTGTTTTTTCCGGATAACATAGAAGAGAAGATTGATTTTACGGTAATCCGCGAGGAACTGATGCACCGTTGCAGTTCGCCCCTCGGGCGCGAACGGGTAGAGGCTATGCATATGGAGACCGACTATGAGACAGTGCTCCGTCTGCTCCTGGTGACTGATCAGATGCGTGCGGTTCTCTCCGATCCCGCCCTCACGTTCCCCCGCGGCGAGATACACGACCTCCGTGAAGCGGTGGCGCGCGTGCGGGTGGAGGGACTGTTTCTGGACGAGACGGAGCTGAACAACCTCCGCCATTCGATAACCTACGCCGCCGAGTTGGAGCATTTCTTCGCTTCGCTCGATATACAACGCTATGCGTTGATAAAAGAATTAGGTAGCAGCGATGCGGGTCTGGAAGAGATCGTGCGGACAATAGACCGTGTGCTGGACCGTTACGGACGGCTTGCCGACAACGCCTCGCCCGAACTGGCACGCATACGGCGGGAGATGACGAACCTGCAAGGTAGCGTTGGACGTACCTTGCAGTCGATCCTGCGGCAAGCCAAGACAGACGGTTTCGTGGATGCCGACGCAGCTCCTACCATACGCGAAGGACGGCTCGTCATACCCGTCTCACCCGCTTTCAAACGCAAAGTAGGCGGCATCGTTCACGACGAGTCGGCGACGGGCAAGACCGTCTATATAGAGCCGCAACAGGTAGTGGAAGCCAACAACCACATACGCGAACTGGAGTCCGCCGAGCGGCGTGAGAGAATACGTATCCTACAGAGCGTGACGGACGAGCTGCGACCCCGGACAGACCTTATTCTTGCTTCCCAGGAGATGCTGGCGGAAGTGGATTTTATACGTGCCAAGGCATCGCTTGCCCAGACGCTGGGAGCGATCCGTCCGGAGTTGGTCAACGGACCGTTGCTCGACTGGGTAGAAGCACGGCATCCGGTGCTGTGGCTGCATTATGCGCCGCAAGGGAAGAGAGTGGTACCGCTGTCGGTACGTCTGGAAGCGGAGAAAAACCATGTGCTGGTGATCAGCGGTCCCAATGCCGGCGGCAAGTCGGTATGTCTCAAGACCGTAGCCCTGCTGCAATACATGTTACAATGCGGCTTGTTGGTGCCGGTGGCGGAACAGAGCAGGGCGGGGATCTTTGACCGGCTGATGATTGATATCGGCGACGAACAGTCGATACAGGACGAGCTGTCCACTTATTCGTCCCACCTGCGCAACATGAAGGAGTTCCTGCGCCAGGCGGACGAACGGACGCTGCTTCTCATCGACGAGATGGGAACCGGTACCGAGCCGATGATTGGCGGTGCGATAGCGGAGGCGATACTGCGAGAACTGGTGAGCCGGCGTGTGTTCGGCGTGATAACAACTCATTACACCAACCTCAAGCATTTTGCGGAAGAGACAGACGGCGTGGTCAATGGCGCGATGTTATACGACCGCGGCGCCATGCGTCCTCTCTTCCAACTCTCAATCGGTCAGGCCGGCAGTTCGTTTGCTATCGAGATAGCCCGTCAGACAGGGTTGGGAGAGCCGATTATTGCCTACGCCACCGAGTTGGTAGGCGAAGAGCACATCGAGTACGACCGCCAGTTGCAGGACATAGCGCGCGACAAGCGTTACTGGGAACGCAAGCGCCAGCAGATACGGCTGCGCGAGAAAGAGCTGGAGGCGAAGATAGCCGAGTACGAAGAACGTCTGGCAGGAGCCAAAGCCGAGAAACGAGCTATCATTGAGCAAGCCCGGCAGGAGGCGGAGGAATTGCTGCATAACGCGAACGCCACGATCGAACGCACCATACGGGAGATCAAAGAAGCCAAGGCGGAGAAAGAGAAGACCAAGGCAGCGCGGGCGAAGGTGGAGCAGTTGAAGGAGAGAGTAGCCCCCCTCGGTCCCCCCATGAAGGTGGGAAGGGGAAAGAGGGGTGACGGGTTACGGGTTACCGGTGACGGGACAGAGCCTGCCGAAAGTCAAAAGCCGCCGAAGGTGCTGCGGGACTTGCGGGACCTGAGGGTGCTGAAAGGCGGTGTTGCGGAGGCTCCGGCTGCGCCTGTCAGTTCGTCCACGGCGATCGCTCATGCCCGTAAGGTGAAGTTCGAACGGACACTCGACCTGCGAGGGATGCGGGTGGACGAGGCTACGGAAGCCCTCATCGCTTACATGGACGATGCCCTCATGGTAGGTGCAGGCGAAGTGACGATCCTGCACGGCACCGGTACGGGCGCGCTCAAGCAGGTGACAAGGGACTACCTGAACGGACTGAACAACGCACGGCGCAAGAGAGGGCAGGTGGCTCTGGAGTTCGGCGACGGAGATGTCAATCATGGCGGAGCCGGACTGACGGTGGTGAAGATGTTTTGAAAGGTGAAAGGTGAAAGGTGAAAGGTGAAAGGGGAAACCCCACCCGGCCTCCCCTCAAGGGAGGGGAAAGGGGAAAGCAAATAGTCGAAAGTCAAAAGCTTATGAAAAAACTAATGATAATTATTGCGGCGATGGTGCTCGGGACGGGAGCGGTGGCGTATGCCGGCAACCCGGGTTTCGGGCAGCGGCGGTACACCGTGACGGGTCTGGTAGAGTACAGTTACAACACTACGTGGGGACATCACGGCAACATCGATCTTCAAGCCCTGATGCCGATAAATCAGCATTTTGAGATGGAGGCGCGGGTGCAGTTCTCTACCGCCAACGTGCATAGCGGCGCCGTGCAGTTACGGCCGAAATTCGAACTGCCGGTAGGTGAGATGTTTATCGAGACAGACCTGATGTACCGCGCTATCGCGCGAAACAAAATCGGAGATATCGTAGCCGCAGTAGGTGTGGGATATCGCATGGATCATGTGTCAATTACCATCGGTTCGTTCTGCCGCGTAATGGACGATTGGACGCGCGACTGGCATTCCGAAGATAATTATGTGGTGGAGCCGTTTAATCTGTTGTACCGCATCGAGGTTTTCTGCCGTCCGCAGAATAATAACTGGAACCTCTCCTTTATGTTCAGCAATGTGGATGATTATCAGATGGAGCGTATGTGGCAGCCGCTCTTTTCTATCGGCGCATGGTATGATGTAACGGAGCATTGGCGACTCAATTTCGGAGCGCAATGCAAACCGACCGGTATGTTCCATCTGGATGCTTCGTTCTATGGCGCTACCTTCAGGACGGGATTCAGTTATAGGTTTTAGAGAGAGTTGAAAGTTGAAAGTTGAAAGTTGAAAGAAGTTTTGGAGTTTAAAGTCGAAAGTCAAAAGTCAAAAGCAATGAAGAAGAATTTATATATAGTTATCTGCGCAGTCCTGTTGAGCGGATGCGCATCCGATGATACTACGTTGGATATAGCCGGTATGTTTTCACCCAATGGCGAACCGGTAAACACCCGCTTTGAGCAATCCATGGCGTATAACAACAGCCGCGGCGAGATTAGTCTGGATATGGGTAACGACGAGTATGTGGTCTATGTCTGCACCGACAGCCATATCACACGCGGCACGCACAGGAACCTGGATTATTTCATAGACCAATACCGATCAGAGACCGCTCCGAAGATAGCGATCCATTTAGGCGACGTGATCAACGCGCAGCGTAATTTTCCGTGCGCGGACAGCATCCTGCATTTCGCGGGTCAGACGGATAAGGACACGGTCTTTGTGACCCCCGGAAACCACGATCTCTATTTCAAGCAATGGTCAATATATCGCGACTATTTCAAGACCGCTACTTATTGGTTCGATACCAATAACGGAGGAAAAAAACTGGACCTCTTTATCTGTCTTGATAGTGGCGATGGTACGTTGGGTGCCAAGCAGACCAAATGGCTGCGTGAGTTGCTGGAGCAGAAATCTAAAGAAGGCTACCGCCGGATCATTGTCTTTACCCACACGCATTTCTGGAAACTCGATAACTCGCAGGGGCATACATCCAATTTTGGATTGGAAGAGACTTATGAATTAGCTTCGCTTTTCGCGCAATACGGCGTGGAATACGTCTGGAGCGGACACCAGCACGCACGGCAGTCTGTTTTCTTCAAGGGAGTGAACTACTTGGTGCTCAACGCTACCAAGGACTCCGAGAACGGGCAATCGTATATGAAGGTGGAGATGGGTGAAAGCGCTATCTACCACTATATAGATTTTCCCCGGTTATAAGGGTTATTTACAGTTTTTGAAGGCATTCTTGCCTATCTCTACTGCGGGCGCCAGCATAGGCGTCCGTAAGTGTTTGCAGTCCATAAACGCTTCTGCTCCGATGGTTTGCAGGCTGTCGTTCCATTGCACCTCGCGGAGGCTCCGGCAGCCGAAGAAAGCACCGTCGTCAATCCGTTTGAGACGGGGATTGAGGACGAGTTTCTGCAAGTTGATACATTGCGAGAAAGCACCGCGTTGCAGGTGCTGCAAACCGGCAGGAAGCACTACTTCCTCCAGCATCTTACATTCCATAAACGCTCCCTCCTCAATCATGTGGATATGGTCAACGAGGACGACTCCGCGGAGTTGCTGGCAGTTATGGAACGCGCGTACGCCGATGCGGAAGGTAGAGAGGGGGATGTTGATCCGTTCGAGCGCCAGGCATCCGTCCAGCGCCTCGTCACCGATAGCATAGAGCCCGTCCGGCAGGTCGATGCGGTAGAGACGTGTACAGCCCTGGAAGACCTGTTTGTTCAACGAATTGACCCCGGCAGGAATAGCTATCTTACGCAACACCGCGCATCCGGCAAAAGCCTGGTCTCCGAGGAAGGTGAGTGCAGCCGGCAGTTCTATCGCTTCGAGCGAGGCGCATCCGGCGAAACATCCGGCGTCAATACGGCGCAGACGGGACGGCAGGGTCAGGCTCTTCAGCCCGCGGCAGGTATAGAAAGTAGCGCGGCCCAGGACCTCGATCTTGTCTCCCAGAACCTGTTCTTTCAAGTTGACGCATCCGTAGAAGGCTCCGTCTCCGAGTCGCTCCAGTCCGCGCGGCAAGAGAGCGCTGCGGAGCAGAGGACAGTTATAGAACGCGAAATTGCCGACCTCACGCACGGTCTCGGGAATAGTTACATCGGTCAGCGCCTCGCAGCCGTAGAAAGCCGCAGTAGGGATGGCGGTGACGGTAGCCGGTATGGTGACGGTGCGGAGGTTCTTCTTGTTGGCAAAAGCCCGCTCGGCTATAAGACGGATAGGGATCTTGTTCTTGAAGATATACTTAGCCGGCAAGTCGTTGTTGGTGGCGATAAGGCAGTCGTCAATGATGAAAGCCCCCCGTTTCCATTTGTTCTCATTGAGGTAGATCCCGGATCCCGTGAAGGCTTCCTCGCCGATGGAGGTGACGGTTTGGGGGATAACTACTTTCTGCAGGTTCTTGCAATCGCGGAAGGTCTCGTGGTCGATACGGCGGATGCATGCCGGCAGTTCCACGCGCACAATGGTCTTGTTGCCCTGGAACGCTCCGGCAGCAATGAGCCGTGTTCCTTCGGGTACGACAAAACGCGGCTTGATCGTCTTGTCGGTAGCGATAAGGATAGAGTCGATCCACAGACACCCGTCGGACCAGTTCTCCTTGTCGAGCATGATTCCGGTGCCGTCAAAAGCGGAGCGATAGACGCGCTCGATCGTTTTGGGAAGCACAATAGCAGTGAGGTTCTTGCAGCCCTTGAAGGCTTTGTCACCCACAGCAATGACCGTGTAGGTGTTCTGTCCAACGATAATCGTCTCGGGTATGAACACCTCGCCCGCCGCACGCGGATTAGGACCTACTTCCGCCGTCAGACGGTTCTCGTCAACGGTGTAATGGATGTCTTGGTACTGCGCGTCCTGGGCGTTAACGGCTAATGCGGCGACCAGTGATATCATACACAGCATCGCCTGTTTGAATAAGGAGTTGACCATTTTGGATGTATTTGCGGTTTGTAGTTTGTTGTTTGTCATTTGTGAACCCGGAGGGATGGTTGTTTTCAATCCCCAGTTGGAGGAAGATTGCGTTCTCGATGAGTCTCATTCCGTCCGTCGTGAGGTGCGCGGTGGAATACTCGGAGACACCGATCATGATCATCCCTTGCGGCAGGATCGCTATCGAAGCCGCCTCGCTATTCGACACTGGTGACGCCAGTACCTGCGGTTCGCCTTCCGGCAGTGTCCATGCGGAGATAGCCGTGACGGCGTTGGTGTTGCATTGGCTGAAGAGTTGTATCTCGCCGTCAGTGACGGTCAGCCCCTCGAAGAGCGGATGTTCCGGGGCGGTAACAGAGACGCTGAGGTCCTGTGTGTTCAGGGCCGTTCCCCATCCCCAGACGCCGGCTTTGAGCAGGAAGGGCTTGAGCAGGACCATGGGCTTGTCATAGTTCTTGAGCGGCGTGAATCCTGCGGCGCCGCTGTTGGGCTTGCTGCCCAGGACGATCACTTCATATGCGGAATAGTCGGTGGTGGCGTCCGTCGCTTCGGTCTCTACGATCCAGAGGCTGTCGTTTTGGCGCAGGTAATGGAGCAGCGCTTTGTCTTCATCGCATCCCGGCAGCGTGACAAAAGCGACGGCGTGTGTTCCCTCGGGTTGCACGGCAGGGACCGTGTCTTCGGGGATCGGATCATGCCGCTCTCCATCTGCCTCATAGCAGCCCAGATCGGGAGCCAAACCATTGTAGGTCAGGTTCACATCCACGCCTTTGTCAATGAGCGCGGACGTGGTTTTCAGGCGCAGGCACGTTCCTTCCGGCAGGGAGTGGTCCGCTTGGCGGGAAGCCAGAATCTGGGTGGTGTCCAGCGATTGAAAATCCGCGGCGGAGCAGGCGAAACCGCTGTTCCATGTGTTATGGTCATTGGCTGCTACAGTCTTCGATTCAGGCTGGTCGGCATTCTTGCCGCTGAGGCTGATGTTATTGCGCATGTAGTTGATGCCATAGGCGGTGGTGAAGCCGAAATTATAGCCGTTGGCATAGCCTGTGTTGTTATACACCCACATCGTGCCGCCGTTGTTGTTCTGGTCAAACCCGCGTGCGTTGTTGGCTACCGCGAGGCAGTGATGGATGAGGATTTTATGGTCCGTATATTTACCTCCCATCTTAAAGCCGTTGCCGTTGCCCTGACAGGGATAGCGGTCAAGGGTGATGGTGATGGTTTGACCATATCGGTCAATCATTTGCGTACCCACTTTGGAGTCAAACCACGGTTTGTCCACTCCTAAGGCGCGCGGGTTATGGGACATGTCGTAGTATGCCGGTCCGTTCTGGTAGCAGACGCAGTTCTCGATGATGGTATTGGTATTGCTCACGCGCTGGAAGAAGTCCCATCCGTCGTCGCTGTTGCCCCATGCGCGGCAGCCGATATAGTGGTTTCCGGCTCCGGTGAACTGCTTGTCTGCAAAACCGTCGGCATTGCCACCAAAATCAGCGGTACTGCCGCTCATCGTCTTGTAGTCGAAATTATCGTGGGAATCGCAGTTGAGAATGGTGTTGTTGCCACCATTCTTCATCTGAATACCCGAGTCGCCGCAACCATAGACATCGAGATTCTCAATGAGGTTATAACTGCCATAGTTGATCAGGCCGTTCTTTCCGGCATAACGGATGGTGAGCCCCTTAATATGAATATACAAGGTGTTGGCGGAGACACTAATACCGACATTATTACTGCCGGTCACTTCGCTTCCATAGGGTTGTTCGCTGAAATCGAGAATAGGCTTCTCTCCCGGAAATGCGCCGATGAAGGTGCGTTTGTTTTGCGAGAAACCATTCTTGGAAGTGCCGATTGTCTGTTTGGATTTAAACCGGTACTCTCCGCTGAGCAAATAGAGTGTATCGCCTCCGGCAATAGCGGACAGAGCCGTAGACCACGAAGCAGGCGAGGAGTAGGAAGTGCCGTTGCCTGTACCGGTAGGCGAAGCGTAGTACGTAGCAGCAAAGGTGCAAAGTGACCAAGTACCAAGAACTAAGATGAATAGAATTTTTTTCATTGTCTTATAAAATGTAGTTTTAGACGTATAATGGTGTATAAAATAATCATTTTCCCTCTGCAAGAAGCGTTCGGAAGGCGTTTCTTCAGTTCGGCGAAGACGCGTTTCTCGGCTTCCGGGTGCCGTTGCGAAGTGGTGCTATGAGGGTTGGCGGTGTAGCGGTAACCTTTGTAATCGATCATGCGGCAGGTAGCGCCGCTGAGCCATAGATCGACCGACCAAAGGACGTCCTCATAGACCGTTCCTTCTTCGAAATGCAGGTTTTGGATTGCTTCGCGGCGGTAGAGCCTTCCCCATACGACGGTATAGGTGTAGCGGTTGCGCGGGTTCTCCGACTGGACGTAGTCAACGCCCTCTATTGCTTTCAGATGGGTCTCGCACCAGTCGGGCGCGAGGCTGTCATCTGCATCCACAAAGGCTATGTGTTCGCCCTTCGCATGACGCATTCCTTCGTTCCTTGCCGCCGACTGGCCGGCATGCGGCTGTGTGTACAGTTCCACACGCGGATCGCGGTCCGTGTAGTTCTTAGCGATAGCGAGCGAACCGTCCGTGCTGCCGTCATCCACAAGGATGATCTGCAACTCTTTGGCGGTCTGCGTAAGCAGACTGTCCAGACAGGCGCTCAGATAGCGTTCGGCATTGTATATGGGAACGATGAATGTGGTCATTATCGGATGCGTATGCCGGTGATCGTGAAGGTTTGTCCGTCAATCTCAATGTATAACTGTCCGTTTCGGAGCACCTTGCGTGCAGGAGCGGTCGTCGAGACGTCGTCAAGGCCTTCTCCCTGCTTCTGTTTGCCCAGATTCAGCCCCACCAAGACGGCATCGTGGTCGGAGTATTTGTAGTTATATCCACCGGCAGTGTTGATGTGGTACGCGCGTGCTCCCGTGATCTGCCCCGCCATGCTGGCATTCGCCATCGCGTGATCCAGGATGCCTTCCTGACCGCGGTAGATATAGGTGTATGCCTCCGAGTCAAAACGGACTAACTGTTCTTCATAGCCATTGTTCTCTAATGCTTCGATAGGCGCTTCGCCCATGTAGGCATTCAGATCGCCCATGATCAGAATGTCCGGATCGGATTTGATGTTGCCCAGCGCATAAATCAGGTTGGAGACATTCTCCATCCGTGTGCCCTCTCCGGCGTCGGCGGAAGAGTCTTTCGCCTTGAAATGGTTCATAGAGAGCACGAATACTTCGTTGGTACTATTCTCTTTGAATGCTTGTATCCGCAGCCGTGCGCAGTATTCGCCGGAGCGGTAAGGCGAGGTGTTGCTGCCTTGCGGCGTCACTTTGTCCGAGCGGTAGATATAGCCGGATTTGAGACTCTGATAGTTGCCTGCTGAAGCATGAGCGGACAGCCCGTCGGTGATGTAGGTATAGACATTCTCGCCATAAATAGTATTCATGGCATTGACGATATAGCCCAGGATATCGTCGTTACGCTCCACTTCGCAGATGGCTACGATGTCGGCTTGCAGCGCGAGGAATGCGTTGGCAATCTTGTTGGTCTTGGATTCAAACTCCTGTTGCGTGCTGCAAGACGAGTTGGAGGCTTCCAGATTGGATACATAGTTCGCTGCATTCTGTCCTACGATATGCAGACGGGCATTGCCTACGTCCGGGATAGTAACCGGGCTGTTCCATGCAAAGGTACAAAGGGACCAAGTACCAAGTAGCAAAGTTAAGATATACTTTTTCATGATAGATATTGTTGTATTATTTCTTCTAATTTGTGGCATTGCGCTTCGCGTGAGAACTCCTCGCGGTGGTGTGTCTGTTGGCGGGTGAAGCCGTGTTGTTGCCACTCTTGGCGTTTCTCGTCGATAAAGGCTTTTATCTTCTGAGGGTCGTCGGTAGCCATGCCGGCGTTGGTGTATGCAATCAATTGTGCCAGTTCTCCCTGGTCGGAAGGCACGCATAGGACGGGTTTCTCGCATCCGAGGGCTTCATAGAACTTGGTGGTCAGCATGCCGTGTGTGTCTTTGTTTGTAAGCACCAGCATGACGCTGCTTTGGCGGATGGCATCGCCCAGACGGTCATGCGGCACCGGATCGTTCTGCGGCGTATGAATGGTAACCGGCGTTATTCGTTGTACTCTCGCCAACGCCTCTTTCTGCCAGTCGAAGAGAGAGCCGATATAGGTGACTTGGAAATTCTCCGTTTTTGTGTCCCGGGGATAGAACTGCGCTTCGTCGAAACCATTATAGACCACATGTACGTTCGGGTTCAGGCGGCGGATGAAATCTGCATGCCAAGGCGAGACGGTGGTAACCGCATCGGCTGTGCGTAGCACGTTGTTACGGCGGCGTATATGAATCATTCGGTAGAGCCATCGGAAGGGCATGAGCAGCATATTCCGGTGGCAGTATTGGTAACGCGAGTTAGCCACCTGTTCGTCCAGATCGCGGATGTCGCATACCAGCGGCACATTCAGGGCGTTCGCTATCCTTCGCGCGGCTCCTAACGGAAAATCAGAGAAGGTGGTGCAAAGGACAAGGTCATAGGAGGTACGATTAGACGATTTACGATTTACGATTTCTCGAAGTGCTCTTTGCGCAAAGACACGGTTGTGCCAGTCGGTGAGGAGTGTCCGGACGGATTTGACGAACCAGTCTGCCGTTGTGCCGCTGTACATACGGATCGTCTCGACAGGGTAGGAGTGAGTGAAGTCCAGAGGTTGGTATTCCTCGGTCAGAAGGGTCACATCATACCCTCTCCGCACGAGGTAGTCGCACAGGTAGCGCACACGCGGGAGATAACCCGGCGCAGCAGGAGGATCAGATACAACTAATAACTTTTTCATACAATGACCGATGGTATGTTGTGTCATTGATATTGCTGTTATGCCAAAGCAGACAGAGGTCGCCCCGGTGCATCCGCACTTTGTCGATGAGCCGTTCACAGAGGAAATACGCCTCTTCTTCCGTCAGATTCATGTAGTTTTCTTTGCTGAGCGTGTTGTCCATGATGAGCAGAGGATGCAATGTCAGCGGCGTGAGTTGCATGGTCTTGGGATTGATCCATCGTATCGCCCGGGATGTCTGGAGCCTGAAACCGGCTTGGTCTGCAAAGCCCATTGTGAAGTCGTCGGTGTAGCCTGCATCCGCCAGCCGCTGCATCTGGTCGATATCTTCGCGCAGGTAGTGAGCGCGGTACATCTTGCTGTATTTAATAGGCGGTATATAGCCATAGTAACTGCCATGAATACCCATATAGGCATTGCTGTGGCGCAGTAGTTTTTTCAGCCGCTTGTAGTCTCGTCCCCAAAGCGGATATTGCGGGTAGTCGTATCCTTTTCCGCGTGTGTGCTTAACGAAATAAACCACATCGGCATGGGGCACTTTAGCGTCCTGCTCTATCAGCCAAGGGAAGGTATAGAGAGGATCGTTGTGTATCTCTTTGAGAGCCGCCCATACTTGTTTTCCTTCTCCCCGCAGGAGACCTCCTATCGCCCCGCGGAGGTGGCGGTATTGCTCTATGGCATCTATGTCATGGGTGAGATAGACATGCCCGAAGCCGGGATCCGGCAGCGGCAGGTTGAGCTGCTTGAGCACCAGCCGTGCATATTCGTCCAGCCGAGGGATGAGCATACGGCTCTTCTGACCCAGGACAGAGTACTTTGCGGCAAAACGGCCGTGCTCGTCCCGCTGCGGATTGAGCAATTCTTCGGCGCGCGAGGAGAAGAAGAACGTAGCATAGACGATGTCGGTGCGAATGATCGTCTTGTCCTTTCGCGGCATCTCCACCACGGGCTTTTTGAGTTCCGGAACGACGATCTCTTTTCCCAGCAGTCCGTTTGGCACAATGATCACGTCATGCGTCTCCAACGCACTCTCATCAGCTGTGTAGGCGATTCTTTGTGCGGCTTCTTCGTCGCCGTAGCAGAGCCATTGGAGGATGTAATCTACAATTTGGTCATTTTCGCATTTGCTCATTTTCATATTTAGTCATTTAGGAGTTCCCATTCGTATAGTTTCTGCTCTATCTGGTGTTTGACAGATTCGTATTTCTGAAACATCTCCTGCGTCTGGTTTTCCGGCAGCGCAAGGAGTTGCTCTATCTCCGCCTGCTGTTGCTCCAGTGCCGCGATAGCGGCTTCGGTCTCTGCAATCTGTTTCTCTTTCTTGCGTTTCTCGGCAGCTGCGGCTTTCTGTGCCGCATAAGAAAGTGCGCCTTGCGTTGTACCGACGTTAGCCTCGACCGTCGGTTGACCGTCGGTTGACCGTCGGGATTGAGTGCTATCCGGGACGGGATTTTTGCGTTCCAGTTCTTGTAGCGAGCTGATTTTTTTCGCCCGCAGGAAGTCGTATATGCCTCCGAGGTGCTCTTTGACGCGTCCTCCTCCGAACTCATACACTTTGGAAACGAGTCCGTTGAGAAAATCGCGGTCGTGGCTGACGCAGATTAGCGTGCCGTTGAAATCCTGCAGCGCCGCTTTGAGCACGTCTTTGGATTGCATGTCCAGATGGTTGGTAGGCTCGTCCAGAATAAGCAGGTTGCATGGCTCCAATAACAGGCGAATCATCGCCAGACGGCTTCGTTCGCCTCCGGAGAGGACTTTCACTTTCTTTTCGCTGGCTTCTCCGCCGAACATGAAGGCGCCGAGAATGTCCCGTATTTTTGTCCGTATGTCTCCTACCGCTACATAGTCAATGGTCTCAAAGACGGTGAGGTTTTCGTCCAGCAGAGCCGCCTGGTTCTGGGCAAAATATCCGATCTTGACATTGTGTCCGATCTTGAGCGACCCCATATAGTCCAGTTGGCCCATGATGCATTTGACGAGCGTTGTTTTACCTTCTCCGTTCTTGCCGACAAACGCCACTTTCTCTCCTCTGCGGATGGTGAAGGTAACGTCATGGAAGACATTGTGAGAACCGAAATCCTTGCGCAAATCCTCTATGATAATCGGAAAATCTCCGCTTCTTGGCGCAGGCGGAAACCGCAGGTTAAGACGGCTTGTGTCTTCCAGATCCACCTCCAACCGCTCCAGCCGTTCCAATTGTTTGATACGGCTCTGTACCTGCACAGCCTTAGTGGCTTTGTACCGGAATCGCTCGATGAACTCCTCCGTGTCTGCAATCATTTTCTGCTGGTTCTGATAAGCCCGCACTTGCTGCTCATGCCTTTCTTTGCGCAACTCTACGAAACGGCTGTAGTTGACGTTGTAGTCATAGATACGTCCGAGCGTAATCTCAATGGTGCGCGTGCATACATTGTCAATAAACGCGCGGTCGTGGCTGACCATGAGCACGGCACTCGGACTCGTTTTCAGGAAATCTTCAAGCCATTGGATGGATTCTATATCCAGATGGTTGGTAGGCTCATCCAGGAGTAATAAATCCGGATGGCGCAAAAGGATCTTGGCTAACTCAATACGCATTCTCCATCCTCCGGAGAACTCGCTGCAAGGGCGGTCAAAATCTTTGCGTTCGAACCCGAGACCAATGATCGTCCGGTCCATTTCAGCTATAAACCGCGCTTCGTCCTGCTCGTGTGCCAGTTGTGCATGAACCGTCATGACCTCTTCACGCAGCGTGCGGTCGTCCTGAAAAAGCATCACTTGCGGCAAGTATCCGATGGTCATATCCGTTTCCCTTGCAATCCTGCCGGCAGTAGGCTGGTATTCGCCGGCAATAAGCCGGAGCAAGGTCGTTTTGCCCGCACCGTTCTTTCCCACCAGCGCAATGCGTTCCTTACGGTTGATAAGGAACGTGATGTCGTCCAGCACAGGGCGGGACGAGAACTCCATTGATACGTGGTCAATTGTCAGCATTTTTGCCGTATAGTTTATGGTTGATTACTCGCCAAAGGCACAGGGTGAGGGCGGTAGCCAAGAGAAAATCCGTGCCCAGCAACACCCAAATGTTCCAGTTCCTGCCGAGGATCGCCAGCCCGATGAAGAACAGACTGACCGTCAACAGCACGCAGGTTGTTTGAATATGGTTCAACCCGGTCCGCAGGAGCAGGTGGTGAATGTGATTCTTGTCCGGTTTGAAAGGCGAGCGGTGCTGTTTGATACGTGTGATACTTACGCGGAGGGTGTCGAAGATCGGCACTGTCAGCACGCATATTGCCACAGCCGGCGCAGCACTCATATGGTATATCTCGGGAACGACATGGTACGCGTTCTGTTCGCAGAAACGAAAGACAAACGCGGTAATAAGATACCCCAACAGCAGGCTTCCGGAGTCTCCCATGAAAATCTTCCCCCTCTTGCCGAACACATTATATATAAAGAACACCGCCAGAGCGCCAATCATACAAATAGCAAGAACCGACCAACTGGTGGACCCGACGAGATGGAAATACACGGCAAAGAACAGACAATAGAGCATTCCCAATCCGCTTGCCAACCCGTCCACACCGTCAATCAGATTAATGGCATTGATAATACCGATCAGCACAAACAGCGACAGAAGATAACTGGGGACCACACCGATCTCTCCGATCCCGAAAATCCCGTGCAGGTGTGTCAGCCGGAGGTCGCCGAATCCGATCAGAGCAATGCCGGCTAAAGTCTCTCCGGCCAGTTTAGCCAAAGGAGTCAGTACCAGTATGTCGTCGATGAATCCGATTGCCATGATCAATGCTACGCCGATCATGAAAAACTGGTTGTGGGCAATCTGGTCATAGTCAAAAAGCAGATAGGACAGCATCACGCTGAAATAAATGCCCAGTCCTCCGATATTGGGTACCTCGCCCGTGTGGCTCATCCGTTTGTTGGGCCGCACCACAAGACCTTTTGCCTTGGCAATCCGGATCACGATAGGCAGTGCCAGAAGACCGAAAGCAAAACTGACCAGTCCGATAAGATAACTGTGGGTCAGGAAAAATGTTTGTATTTGCTGTATCATTGCGGGTCTAATTGTTCATAAATAGAATTATTACTGATGTATTCCGGAACTAACTGTTTCATCTTTTTGACCGTCATGAACGGTTTGGAAAGACGGCTGGTGTCAATCAGTTCATCCACCTGGCTGCTTACGGTGTCAAAATCGAACTCCCGGACTCTTGCTACCATGATTTTATCATGGGCAGTAGGAATCGTTGTTTCTTTTTTGTTGAGCAGTTCTTCATATAGTTTCTCGCCCGGTCGCAATCCGGTGAAGACGATCTGTATGTCTTTTTCCGGTGTGTAGCCTGCGAGCCGGATCATATTGCGGGCCAGATCCAGAATCTTAACCGGTTCGCCCATGTCGAAGACGAAGATCTCTCCTCCTTCGCCCAGAGTGCTTGCTTCCATTACCAGACAGCAGGCTTCCGGGATCGTCATGAAATATCGTATAATATCCGGATGGGTTACAGTAACCGGGCCTCCTGCCGCGATCTGTTTCCGGAAATAAGGGATAACCGAGCCGTTGCTGCCTAACACATTGCCGAAACGGGTGGTGATAAACTTGGTGCAATCAGGGTTGGTGGCGCTTAGCTTGCGGAACAGTGACTGCACATAGATCTCCGCGATACGCTTGCTGGCTCCCATGATATTGGTGGGATTGACGGCTTTGTCGGTAGAGATCATAACGAAGCGCTGTACGTTGTATTTGACCGCCATGTCTGCCATGTTTTTTGTTCCCAAGACGTTCGCTTGGATAGCCTCGTTGGGAAAACTCTCCATCAGCGGCACGTGTTTGTATGCCGCGGCATGATAAACCACATCCGGACGCATCTCGCTGAAAATCTGTTCCATACGTGTGCGGTTACGAATATCAGCAATGACGGGGATGAAACGGGCATTGGGGAATTGAATCTGCAAATCCAGAATCAAATCATGAAGCGGTGATTCCGCTATGTCCAGCAAGATAGTGGCTTGCGGTTCGTATTGCTGGATCTGGCGCACTAATTCGCTGCCGATACTGCCTGCCGCGCCGCTGACTAAAACAACCTTCTTCTGCAGAATATGCCGTACATTCTCAGTGTTGATAGCTATCTGCTGGCGTTCCAGCAAATCCTCGATACGGATAGCATCAATTCTGCCAATGCGTTGCAAATCAATGTCTTCGATGTTCTCCCATTGCGTGAAATAAGGCGTAGTGAGGATGTGGATGTTATGGTTGATGAATATCTGTAGATCTTTGGCAGGAGTAATCTCTTTCATCTTTAAAGGTGAGACGATGACATGCCGTACGTTATGTTTCGCCATCCATATGAACAGTTTCTCGTTCAGTTCCCGTACGCGCAGTCCTGCCAAGTCATATCCGTAGCGTTCGTCGCTGTCCGCAATAAAACCGATAGGACGATACGGCGTGTTGCCCGCAGAACGGAGCATTTTGGCTATAGCCACTCCTGCCGACTGTGTACCGTAGATCATTACCAAGGGACTTCCTTGGCTGCGTTCCATTGTTTCGCTCAGGGTCTTCACGCCTACACGAAGCATATACAGAAGCACGAAAGAGGTAGGTACATAGATCGCCAGCACCGTGTTTAGAACAGGATGCCATCCTACGCTATATTCCATGACGATATTGATCAGACCCAATACCATACCGACACATATATTGGAGAGCAGTACTTTCAGCGTGTCGATAAATGTAGAATACCGCAGAATGCCCGAATAAGTGTGAAAGACAAGGCATGCCAATATCTGCACCGCAATCACAATCAGGTATTGTATGCCTACCGGAATAATCTGTTGGCTTAGATCCAGGTAATGGAAGAAGCCGCTTCCTACCCATACACTGAGCCAGAAAGCGGTGCTGCAGAGCAGCAGATCAATTAGTAAAACACCCCATCGGGGAAGATATCCGAACTGATTGTTTATACTCGCTTTCATGTTTAAATGTTTTCATTGGTTTGTAAAATATGCGCCAGATATTTGCCGGTGTAGCTCTCCGGGCATTGTGCTATCTGTTCCGGAGTGCCCTCGCATACAATCCGTCCGCCTTCTTTGCCGCCTTCCGGACCCAGGTCTATCACATGGTCTGCGGCTAAAATCACTGCCGGGTTATGCTCAATGATAATTACCGTGTGTCCTTTGCTGATAAGCCGGTTCAGTGCCGTCAGGAGCACCTCTATGTCTTTGTGATGCAAGCCGGTGGTAGGCTCGTCAAACACAAAGATGGTAGGCGTACTGTCCTCTTGTGCAAGGAAAGAGGCTAACTTCACGCGCTGGCTCTCTCCGCCGGACAAAGTGCTGCTGCTCTGGCCTAACTGGATATATCCGATACCTACGTCCTGCAGCGGCTTGAGACGTTTCACAATCCGGGCGCAATCAGGATCCTGGCTGAAGAACTCCACAGCCTGGTTAACGGTCATGCAGAGTATATCATAGATCGACTTGTCGCGGTAATGTACATCCAGTATGTCTTGTTTGAACCGCCGTCCGTGGCATTGCTCGCATTCCAGCACCAGGTCGGCCATAAACTGCATCTCTATTGTAATCGTTCCTTCGCCCTGACACGTCTCACACCGGCCGCCCGGAGTGTTGAAAGAGAAATGGGCGGGTGTCAGACCTAACTGTTTGGCAAGAGGCTGTTCGGCGAACAGACGGCGGATCTCGTCGTAGGCTTTCAGGTAAGTGACAGGATTGCTGCGGCTTGAACGGCTCAGAGGGTTCTGGTCCACAAACTCGATGTCTTTCATCAGATGCACACTTCCGCTGAGATGGCCGAAATCCCCGGTATGTTCCGCGAACACACCGCCGTAGTGTTTCTTCAGTGCAGGGTAGAGTACTTTGCTTACCAGACTCGATTTGCCGCTGCCGCTCACGCCGGTCACTACTGTCATCACATGCAGAGGGAAACGGACCGTTAGATTTTTCAGGTTGTTTTCGCACGCGCCTTCTATCTCGATGTAATTGTTCCAATGACGACGTTGTGCGGGTATGTGATAGGTGAATAGTTCCGGGCGAGGCTTGCCTTCATATACGACCTTGCCGCCATTTCTTCCCGCCAGCGGACCGATCTCTATGATATGATCTGCTGCCGCAATGATATCTTCGTCATGCTCAACGACAACAATCGTGTTGCCTAAATCGCGCAGTTCCCGCAGTACATGTATCAGTCGTTCGGTGTCCCGCGGGTGCAGACCGATCGATGGCTCGTCCAGGACATATAAGGAACCTACCAGACTGCTACCCAGAGACTTTGCCAGGTTGATACGCTGGCTCTCGCCGCCGGACAAAGTGTTGCTCTGCCGGTTCAAGGTCAGATAGCTTAACCCTACGTCTTTCATGAACTGCAGGCGGCTCCTGATCTCCACCAGCAGCATTTCAGCCGTCTTTTGTTCGATATCTGTCAGTTGGATATGCTTGAACCATTCGTCCAGCTCGGAGACAGGCATAGCGCACAGCTCTTGGATGCTCTTGCCGTTGATCAGCACATATCCGGCTTCACGCCGCAAATGGAATCCGTTGCAGACGGGGCATGTCGTCTTGCCCTTGAATCGCGCTAACATTACGCGGTATTGGATCTTCGAGTACTGTTTCTCCTCCAACTCATGGAAGAATGCATGCAGTCCGCGGAAATATTCGTTGCCGGTCCATATCAGCTGTTTCTGTTCGGGAGTTAGTGCGTAGAACGGAGTATGTATCGGGAAACCGAACTTGGAGGCATTGTATATCAGCGCATCCAGCCACGGACGCATCTGTTCGCTTTGCCAGCAGGCGATGGCTTGTTCGTAGATAGATTTGGATTTGTCGGGAACAACCAAATCAATGTCAATACCCATCACGGTACCGACACCCTTGCATTCGGGGCAGGCTCCGACCGGGTTGTTGAAATCAAACAAATGCTCGCTTGGCTCGATAAAATGAATCCCGTCGGCCTCGAACCGTTCCGAGAACACCTTCGTACATGGTACATTGCCCCTTTGTACTTGGATTTGGCATTCACCCTGGCCTTCGAAAAACGCGGTCTGCACGCTGTCGGCGAAACGGTTGCTGGTCGATGGCTCGTGATCCACAATGATACGGTCCACCAGCAGAAACGCCTCATGCCCTTCCGCTTTTTTCCAACTCTGGTCGTCCAGACGCACCGTGTCGCCGTCGATGAACAGACGGCTGAAACCTTGGCTCTGCCATAACGCCAGTTGTTCTTGCAGCGTTCTGCCTTCGGGAAGAATGATAGGACTCAGCAGATACAGACGTGTGTCCTTGGGCTGGCTCTCCATATATTGCACCACGTCGCGGATGGTGTTCTTGCGTACTTCTTCACCGCTCACGGGCGAGTACGTCTTGCCTACGCGCGCGTACAAGAGTTTTAGATAGTCATAAATCTCCGTCACGGTGCCTACGGTGGAACGGGGATTGCGGCTGGTCACTTTCTGCTGGATGGCTATAGCAGGCGGGATGCCTTCGATCTTTTCGACGTCCGGTTTCTGCATCCTGCCCATAAACTGCCTTGCATAAGCGCTCAGACTCTCTACATATCTCCGCTGCCCTTCTGCATATAAGGTATCGAACGCCAGCGAACTCTTGCCGCTGCCGCTCACACCTGTCACCACCACCAACTTGCCGCGGGGGATATCTACCGTCACATGCTGCAAGTTATGGGTGTTCGCTTCTTCTATGTGTATAAAATCCTCTTTCAACTCTAATTTCAAACCTCTAATCTCAAACCTCTAAACTACTTCCTGCATGCCGCCTCTGCCTCAATACGCAGCCGTTCCAACTCGGCACGGGAGTTGGCATTCGTGGTATCTAACTGCTCTGCTGTCAATCGGGGAACCCGGATAGGTGTGCCGATCTCAATATTGCTTGGGTTGGTTATACGGTCCCGGTTCGCATCGTAGAGATACGGCCAGAAACGTTTGTCTCCGTAGAACCGTTTGGACATCCATGTGAGACGGCTGCCGGCATGCATTTCCTCGGTGGTTATCAGATCCGAATAAGGGGCTTCTTCCTGCTCTATACCATCCGAGATGGCTAAGAACTCGTCCAGAATCTGTTGCTGGGGAATGTCGCCTTCAGGAATCAACGCCATTTGAGGATCCTCTTCTCCCTCCCTTGAGGGGTGAAGAGCTCCGCTCGATCGAGCGTCCTGTGGACGGTCGTAGAACTCCCCCGGGGTGGGGTTCTCCGAAATGGTGTCTTCCACTTGTTCTGTCTGTGGCTGCTGAGGCTGGGCAAGCGACTCCAACCAACTGCTCAGACGGTTGCGAATCAGCAAATAACCGCCTCCTAATAATAACAGCAATACAATAACGCAAATCAGCAGATCGCGCAGGAAATGATATTTCTTGGGCTTTTTGGGTCCCTCTTCCTTAACCGGCTCCGGTACAACAATCGGCTCAGGCTTAACAACCGGTTCCGGCTTAACAATCTGTTCCGGTACAACAACAGGTTCCGGTTCAACAACAGGCTCCGGCTCAACAATCGGCTCCGGTTCAACAACAGGCTCCGGCTCAACAACCGGCTCAGGTTCTTCCGTTTCCGCTTCTTTGTTGGGATCTTGACCCAAATCAGCCAGTAACCCTACTATCTCATCGGCCTGTTCGCCCAGTTTCTTTATCGGGTCGATAGGAAAATCGCCCTCTGTCGGCTGTTGGCTGACATCCGAAGGCTGGTTGCTCTCTATCATCTCTTTGACGCCTGCCTCAGGGGAGAATACAACTTTGTTGTATCCCTCTATCACAATCTCTTCGCCGGTGTTGATATTGACACTCTTGCGAGGTGCAACGGCTTGTAACTTGAATGTTCCTAAACCGTTGATTTTTACTTGTTTGTCTGTGCGTAAGCCTTCTTTTAACTGCTCCGCTAAGGCGTTCAGAAATGTTCCTGCCACCTTCTCCGTGACGCCGGCGCGCGACGCTAAGGCACGGCGTAACTCGGTCCAACTCAGTTTGTCTGCCATGGCTTACACTTTTTTAAGTTCGTCTTTCATGTTTGCAACAGGTCTGAACACCAGTTGGTTTTTGCTGGGTATTGTCGTTCGTTCGCCCGTACGCGGATGAACGATGATGCGGGCCTGGCGCTCTTTGATCTCCAGGACGCCTAAACCCTGCAACTGAATGGCTTTGCCTGCCATCAGGTTTTCACGCATGATTGCATTAGTGGTGCTCAACAGCTGTTCCGCATCTTTTTTGCTTAGTCCCGATGCTTCTGCTATCAAACTGACAAATTCTTTCGTTAGCATGATATATGTTTTTGTCTTTATTTTATTATACGTCCGTATAGGTCAAACTCCTCTGCTCTGGTGATCTCTACATCATAAAACTCTCCGGTCTGAATGCTGTCTTCTGACGGCTGACGGCTCACCAGCACTTCGCAATCCACCTCCGGGCTGTCGTATTGTGTCCGGCCTACGTAGTATTCGCCTTCTTCGCGGTCTATAATCACCCGTTCTCTTCTGCCTGCAAAACGCTGCATCAACTCGCCGCTTATCTCTTGCTGGATTGCCATCAGTTCTGCGGCGCGGGCGTCTTTCACCTCTTGGGGAATATCATCTTTGTAATGCCTGTGCGCATATGTGCCTTCCTCGTCCGAATAAGCGAAGCAACCCATCCGTTCGAAACGCATCTCTTTCACCCATTCCTTCAACTCCTCAAAATCCTCCTCGGTCTCTCCGGGGTGGCCTACCAGCAATGTCGTGCGGATGCAGATACCCGGCACTCTCTCGCGTATCTTCCTGATCAGCGCATCCTGTTCCGCCCGCGTTATGTGTCTCCGCATCAGACCCAGCATATGGTCTGTGCAATGTTGCAAAGCGATATCCAGATATTTGCATACATTCGGATGTTTGGCCATCACGTCCAGCAACCCTTCCGGAAAATCTGTCGGGTAGGCGTAATGCAGTCGGATCCATTCTACGCCGGGCACTTGCGCTATCTCGTCAATCAACTCCGGCAGTAAATGCCTGCTTTTTTCTTTGAGCGAAGCGGTCTTTGTACTTTCTACTAAATCCAACCCGTAACTGCTCAAATCCTGTGCAATGACGTTCAGCTCTTTCACACCCTGACTCACAAGCCACCGTACTTCGTCCAGAATCTCCTCTTTCGGCCGGCTTGTATGTCTTCCTGTTATCAAAGGAATAGCGCAGTAAGAACACATCCGGTTGCAGCCCTCGCTGATCTTCAGATAGGCATAATGCTTCGGCGTCGTCAGCTTCCGCTCATACGAAGCGCAACCGGTTGATACATGCGGGGCTTTTGTCTTTTGTCTTTGAGCGGAGCGGTCTTTATTCAGCAACTCCACGAGTTGCATGAAGTCGAACTTGCCGTAGTACTCATCCACCTCCGGCAACTCCGCTTCCAACTCTGCGCGGTACCGTTCGCTCAGACAGCCCATGACGATCAGCTTCCGCAGTTTCTTCTCTTTCTTCCGCTCTGCCATCTGGAGGATCATGTTGATACTCTCTTCTTTGGCGTCGCCGATAAATCCGCAGGTGTTGATCACGCATATCTCTCCTTGCGGATCTTCCGCGTCATGCACACAGCGCCAGCCTGCAGCCTCCAACTGCCGCATCACACGCTCCGCATCCACCAGGTTCTTCGAGCATCCCAGCGTGATAAAATCTATCTCTCCTTTAACCACTTTGAACTTTTAACTTTCTACTAGACGACTTCTTTCAACTTTCAACTTTCAACTTTCAACTTTCAATTTCCTAAATCGCAGTGGAACTTCAGACGTACCAGCCGCACATGCATCTCGTCGTAATAATCCTCGCCCAGTTCTTCCATCGCCTTCTTGATGTTATCGTTCTCAGCCGTCTTGAAATACTCGTATATGTCGGCTTCTTCGTCTGGGTCAACCACTTCTTTGATGAAATAATCGATGTTGATCTTCGTGCCGCTGAAGACGATGGCTTCCAATTCATCCATCATCTCTTCCATGGACATACCGCAACTCTCTGCCAGGTCGTCCAGATCCACACGGCGGTCGATGGCTTGGATGATTTGTTTCTTGCGTGTCGATTTCTTCGCTACGGTACGGATCCGCAAGTCCTCCGGACGGATGATCTCGTTCTCGTCCACATACTCCTTAATAACGCGCAGGAACTCGTCGCCGTAACGCTTGGCTTTTGCTACACCCACACCCGGAATCGTCAGCAACTCTTCCATCGTGATAGGGTAGGTCGTTGCCATCGCTTCCAGACTCGGGTCCTGGAAAATGACGAACGGCGGCACATCGCTCTTCTTCGCCTCTTTGCGACGGATGTCTTTCAGTATGGAGAACAGCACTTCGTCCGCTGCTGCACAGGTCGCACCTGCACCTTCCATGATCTCGTCTTCTTCGTCGTGTACCTCTATCGGCACTTCGAATTTGCCGGCGCGGCGGATAAATTTCTTACCCTCTTTGGTCAACTTCAGATCGCCGTACGAATCTACATCTTTCTGGATCATTCCTACCAGCAGTGCTTGCCGTAGGATGGCATGCAGCGTGCTCTCGTCTTCGTCGCTGGCGGCGCCGAAATTCTCTAACTCATCGTGGTGATAACTCATCACCTCGGCGGTCTGGTTGCCGTGAAGAATATCTACGATATGTTCTGCTTTGTGGTGCTCGTTGACCTGCTGGATTGTCTCCAGAGCGATCTGAAGCAACTCGCTCGCATCCACCATCTTATACGTCTTGCGGCAGTTGTCGCAGTTGCCGCAGTTGTCTTCGTTGTATTCCTCGCCGAAATAGTGCAGCAGCAACTTGCGACGGCAGATAGTGCTCTCCGCGTAACTCTGGGTCTCGAACAGCAACTGGTTGCCTATTCCGATCTCTTTCGGCGTCTTGTCTTTCTGGAAACGCCGCAGACGCTCTATGTCGTCCGGGCTGTAGAAACAGATACACTGTCCTTCGCCGCCGTCACGGCCTGCACGGCCTGTCTCTTGATAGTAACCCTCCAGACTCTTTGGAATGTCATAATGTACCACAAAACGGACATCCGGCTTGTCTATACCCATACCGAAAGCAATCGTAGCTACGATCACTTGGCATTCCTCCATCAGAAAAGCATCCTGGTTCGCGCTGCGCGTCGCTGCATCCATGCCGGCGTGATAAGGGCGGGCGCTGATACCGTTTACCTGCAACACCTGAGCCAGATCCTCTACTTCTTTCCGCGCCAGGCAATATACAATGCCGCTCTTGCCCTCCATGCTGCGGATGTAACGAACCAGGTCCTTATCTACATCCGCGGTCTTCGGCCGTACTTCGTAATACAGGTTCGGCCTGTTGAAACTGCTCTTGAAAACAGTCGCGTCAGGCATGCCCAGATTCTTCTGAATGTCTTTCTGTACCTTCGGGGTGGCTGTTGCGGTCAACGCAATGATCGGGGCTTTGCCGATCCGCTGAACCATGCTGCGGATCTGGCTGTACTCGGGACGGAAGTCATGACCCCATTCTGAGATGCAATGGGCCTCATCTACTGCGTAGAAACTGATCTTCACTCCCTTCAAAAAGTCCACATTCTCGTTCTTCTGCAAACTCTCCGGTGCCAGATACAGCAACTTGGTCCGGCCTGCCAGCACATCGTCCTTTACCGCATTGATCTCACCCCGACTCAGACTTGAGTTGATGAAATGTGCCACACCCTCTTCTTCGGAGTAGTTTCGCATGGCGTCAACCTGGTTCTTCATCAGCGCAATCAACGGAGAGATAACAATGGCCACTCCGTCCATGATCAAGGATGGCAACTGGAAACACAAACTCTTTCCGCCACCCGTCGGCATGAGCACAAAAGTGTCTTTCCCCTCGATAACATTACGGATGATGGCTTCCTGATTGCCTTTGAACGTGTCAAACCCGAAATAAGTCTGCAGCGCATTTACTAATTCTTCATGTGTTACATTCATGATAGCTTTCTATGCCTTTCTCTTATATTTTTTTTGATTATTTTTTCCTAATATTCTATATTTCTCCATTTTGTCTAGCCGCCTAGTCCCTAGTCCCTCTAGTCCTCCTAGTCTGCCTAGTTGCCTAGCCGCCTAGTCCTATAGTCCCCCTAGTCTGCCTAGTTGCCTACTTCCTCTATCCGTCTAGTCCTCTAGTTCTCCTACTCCCTCTAATCCTCTAATCCTCCTATCCCTCCTAGTTCCTCTATCCGTCTAGTCCGCCTAGTTCCTCTAATTCTCTAATTCTCAATTCTCAATTCTCAATTCTCAATTCTCAATTCTCAATTCTCAATTCTCAATTCTCAATTCTCAATTCTCAATTCTCAATTCT
>OCTX012285677.1_pt1 | contig 29652 bp, 27 predicted proteins | sample 1539691 | NCBI WGS metagenome assembly OCTX01 (sample SAMN02144231, study PRJEB22623) | gut metagenome | biome: sheep rumen | host: Ovis aries | place: New Zealand
GGGTGGTTGGAGATGCTAAGGGAGGAATACAATAAGCGATATAGCCTCCCCCTAGCCCCCTCCGAAGGGAAGGGGGACTATGAACAGCCCATTATCATTAACAGCGGTTATCGCTCGCCTGCAGTAAACAATGCGGTGGGTGGTGTAGCGACGTCGAACCACTTGACGGGGTGTGCCGTAGACATCCGCGTGCTGGGTATGGAACAGTTGCTGCGCTATGCCGTGATCCTGCTGGACATCAGCGACGAGTCGCAAGAGGACTTCGACGAGTTGCTGATAGAGCGCAACGCCAAGGGCACCTACTGGCTGCACTTTGCAGTAAGGCCAGAGGGCAATCGACGGAAGATTAGGGTTTTGCAGGGATAGAAAGGAGAATGCGGTTCCGAGTGATCCGACAAAAAGAACTAATAAACGAATAAAAACACTCCAAAGTATTGCACTTTTGAGTTTTTTTATTATCTTTGTCGCGACTAATCAAAGTGTGCTATATGACAGGTGCCAGTCCCTCGTCATCAAATAGGTGATATCACTTTAGTCCCCCGTCATCAATCAATCAGAGGGACAGACTTTGATTCAAAACACTTTCGCCCGCCTACTTGCACTTTTAACGCCCCAATCGCTCGTAATTCCAAAACTTTTTGTAAATTTGCACCCGTAAAACGTTTCAACTTAAATTAGAAATATGGCAACAACGACATCCATCCCCAATCCTGCCCAGATGATTATCACGCTGGAGGACAATGCACTCATAGCTGATATCAAGCGGGCCTTGAAGCTGATACGTGGTGTGGCATCGGTACGTGTCGCCACTATCAGCGACGACAAGTCTATAACGCCCGCCATGCGCCGTTCCATCAACAAAGCCCGACGCGAACTGGCCAAGGGTGAAACAATCAAGTGCAACACCCCTGAGGAAATGCAGCGTTACTTCGACAGTCTATGACCTACACGATTGATTATTCCAAGGAGGCTGACAAGACGCTACGCAAGTGGAAGAAGTCGCGATGTGACAGGTACCAGGTCCCTGTCACATTTTTATTATGAAGTAGTCACTCTCCATAATCCCTGTTTTATCAAAAATGAGTAAAAAACGGGTGAATTGTATTAAAAAAGGTTGTAATGATACAACCATATCAAGAACATTTTGTGTCTTTGCAGCACGATAGCTGCGAGAATGCTCCCGCTCGGTAAATTACATATGTCAGGTACCAGGTACCTGACATATGCTGAAATTTTTTTCTCCAAAGTATTGCACTTTTGAGTTTTTTTGTTACCTTTGTCACACATAATAGAGACTAACCGAAACATATCATACAATGAACGATAAAGGGCTCGCAGTGATTGCGAGCCCTTGTTGTTTGTATGCTGATAATGTTGTCGTGTTATCTTGCAGTAACGTACTTGTGCAGCGTGGCGCGGACAGCACCCTTGCCGGCATAGAGCTCCTTGACCATGCCTTCTATCTGTTCGCCCAGACCTGCCTCGTAGAGGTCGAGGCCGAAGACGTCCTTGCGGCTGTAGAGCTGTTTCAGCGGACTCCAGTCCTGATCGGCCTTGCCAATCTCCAGGGGAGCGACGATGGCCTGCAGTTCTGCCAGCATGGGGTCGGGAGAGGGCTCAAAGGTAGTGAGGTCGTCCTTCAGTCCCTTTAGGTAACGGGCGTAGCCAGCCAGCGTGAGGGGGATGAGTACGAGGTTCGACTTGTCGAGGCCGCGAGCAATGTACTTCTTGAGTGTCTCACCGAAGCGGATGGGCAACTTCTGCGAGGTGTCGCAGGCGATGCGCTGTGGGGCATCGGGCATGAAGGGGTTGGGCAGGCGCTTGTTGAGCACGGCACCAATGAACTCGTAGGGATTCAGTACTCCGGGGTCGACGACCACTGGCATAGCCTCCATATAACCAATCTTCTGGATGAAGGCACGCAGGTCGTCGTCCTTCATCTCGGCAGAAATCAGTGTGTAGTCAAGCATACAACCATAGATAGACATGGCTGTGTGCAGGGGGTTCAGACAGGTGGTGACCTTCATGGTCTCTACCTTGTCGACCGTCTCGCGGGTGGTATAGAGTGCACCGCCCAGGTCCAGTGGCGGACGTCCGTTGGTGTAGTGGTCCTCGATGACCAGATACTGCACCTCTTCCGCATTGACGAAGGGAGCTGTAAAGGTGTGCTTCTCAGTCTCGATATAGTCGTTGTCCTCGAAACCGTCGGCAGCCAGCAGTTCCTTGACCTTCTCATTGGGGCGCGGTGTAATCTTGTCAATCATCGACCAGGGGAAGGTAATCTTCGTTTCATCTTTCAGGTAGTCGAGGAAGGCTGCAGGTACCAGACCGTCGTTGACCCAGCGCTCGGCATAGGCAAAGACACCTGCCTTCACCTTGTCGCCATTGTGTGAGCAGTTGTCCATAGACTGTATGGTGAGTGGATACCCCTCTCTATCTCCCCCAAGGGGAGAAGCCTCAACACCTGCTTTCCAGCGCTCATAGAGCAGGGCGCACACCTTGCCCATGGCAAATCTGGGACCGCTTGTCTCCCCTCCTTGGGAGGGGAAGGGGGAGGTTTGCAGGTCGGCCTCGTTATAGGTATAGCCTTTTTCGGTGATGGTGAATGAAATCATCTGCAGGCTGGGGTTTTTGAAGATTTCCACCAGTCGGTTCCAGTCGGGGAACTGCGGGTCGGCCTTCAGTGCTTCCGTCACAGAGGCGATGACCTTTTTCTCGATAGTACCGTCAGAGCAGAGGTTGACGCAGAGCGACAGATTATCGTAGGGTGCGTAGGCCTTGTCGATGACTTCGAAGTCGAAGGTCTCGGCAACGATGACGCCACGGTCATACTTGCCCGTGTTCAGTGCATCGTTGAGGATGGCGGCAGGGAAGGCACGGAAGATGTTGCCACCGCCAAAGTGTACCCATGTAGGGTTCTTGGCCGTTTTCTCGCGTACATCTTTGATGTCATACTTAGGAAGCTCATAGCCCTTGGCTTCCCACTCGGCAGCATTCAGCTGACCGTTTAAGATGTCCTTTAGTTTCATTATTCGTATTGTTCTTTAAGTTAACGATATGCTACTTCTCTATTAGTTGCAGGGCGCGCTGCACAATCTCGCTCTGCTCGTTCATGACGGCATAGTACTCATTCATCGACCACAGGTCGCGAGCTATCAGTGCCTTCAACTGTTGGCGCAGCATGGGCAGTGTGCGTTGTAATTCGTCGTCGTCCTTGGGAGTAATCTTCTGCTTCTTGCCCTCAGAAAGGATGTTGTCGATGACCTTTTGAGGAACCGTATAGTGCTCTTGGAACGCTGCAAAGGAGGGATACCGCTTGTGGAGCTCTTTACGGTGGCCGTCGACATAGCGCAGATTCTGGCTGATGAGTATCGACTTGGCAGCGAGTTCCCGATGGAATCGGGTATATATCGTCGTGTCGAGGGGAACGAACTCGTCGGGCATGATGCCTCCGCCACCATATACCACGCGGTGCTCACGCAGTGTGTAATACTTCAGCGAGTCGCTGAAATGGACACTGTCGGCAGACATCAGTTCGCCACTCTTCAGACGGTTGCTGACATCCATGTCGTAGTTCAGCTTTTTGCCTTTCTCGTAAGGCTTCTGGATGCAGCGGCCGGAAGGTGTGTAGTAGTGGGCGATGGTCAGACGAATCATAGAACCATCGGGCAGGTCGATAGGACGCTGTACCAGTCCCTTGCCGAAGGTGCGGCGACCCACAATGATGCCGCGGTCGTGGTCTTGAATGGCACCCGAGACAATCTCTGCCGCTGAAGCGGTGTAGCTGTCTACCAGCACGATGACCTTTCCTTCCTTGAAGAGGCCACCACCGCGTGCCCTGTAGTCGTCGCGATTAGCGCTGCGTCCTTTGGTATAGACGATGAGGCTGCCACTCCCCAACAGTTCGTTGGCCACCTCTACAGCAGCTTGCAGGTAGCCACCACCATTCCCCTGCAGGTCGATGATGAGGGTCTGCATGCCCTGTGACAAGAGCTGCTTCAGACTGTTGGCAAACTCGTGAGGAGTCGTCATACCGAAGTTGCCAATACGGATGTAGCCCACCTCCGGACGTATCATGTAGGTGGCATCGATGGTGTTGACGGGAATCTTGTCGCGGGTGATGGTGAAGGTGAGACGGTCGCTGATGCCCGGACGGACAATGCCCAGCAGCACCTTGGTACCCTTTGGACCGCGCAGGCGCTTCATGATTTCCTCCTGCGACATCTTGACACCGGCAATGGCCGTGTCGTTGACGCTGACGATGCGGTCGCCAGCCAGGATGCCCATCTTTTCGGAAGGACCACCGCTGACCGTCTGGATGACGAGTAGCGTGTCTTCCACCATGTTAAACTGCACACCGATGCCTTCGAAGTTGCCTTTCAGAGGCTCGGTCATCGACTTGACCTCCTTGGGTGTCGAGTAGGTGGAGTGGGGGTCCAGCTTCTCCAGCATGCCACGGATGCCGTCTTCGACCAGTTTCTGCTCGTCGACAGAGTCTACATACAAGCTGTTGATGGCCATCTCTGCTATCTGCAGCTTACGCATCTGAGACTCGTTGCCCATCTTAATATGTAACTGGGCCGTAGAAGATATCGTGAGCAACCATAGCGTGGCTACATACAGAATACGCTTATTCATAGTCGTAATCCTCTGGTTTGTCTTCCTCGATGACGAGGTTGTCGATGATGAAGTTCTGGCGCTCCATGGTGTTCTTACCCATATAGTACTCCAAGAGTTTCTGTACCTGGTCGTTCTTGTGGAGGGTGACCTGTTCGAGACGCATGTCAGGGCCGATGAAACCGGCAAACTCCTCGGGGCTGATTTCGCCCAGACCTTTGAATCGTGTAATCTCAGGGTCGGGACCCAGTTCCAGAATAGCCTTCTGGCGCTCTTCTTCGCTGTAGCAGTAGCGCGTGACGAAATCGCTTTTAGCTTTTGGCGATTGGCTATTGGCCTTCTTGGCGTCTTCATCAGCCAGCACCTTCTTGTTCTTAATCTTGGTGCGCTTGTTGCGTACACGGAACAGGGGCGTCTGCAGCACATAGACATGTCCCTTCTTGATGAGTTCCGGGAAGAACTGCAGGAAGAAGGTGATGATGAGCAGACGGATGTGCATGCCGTCGACATCGGCATCGGTGGCGACAATCACCTTATTATATCTAAGGGTGTCGAGTCCCTCCTCGATGTCGAGAGCAGCCTGCAGCAAGTTGAACTCCTCGTTCTCGTAGACCACCTTCTTGGTGAGTCCGAAGGAGTTCAGAGGCTTACCTCTCAATGAGAAGACTGCCTGCGTGTTGACGTCGCGGCTCTTGGTGATGGAACCACTGGCCGAGTCGCCCTCGGTGATGAAGATGCACGACTCCTCCTTGCGGTCGTTCTTGACATCGGAGAAGTGGATGCGGCAGTCGCGCAACTTGCGATTGTGCAGGTTGGCCTTCTTGGCACGCTCTCGAGCCAGCTTGGTGACGCCCGCCATCGCCTTGCGCTCACGTTCCGTCTCCTTGATCTTGCCCTCGATGATCTCTGCGACATCCTGGTGGATGTGCAGGTAGTTGTCGACCTGCTGTTTGATGAAGTCGCCGACATATTTGTTAATGGTGTCCCCGTCGGGAGCCATCTGCGTAGAACCTAACTTAATCTTCGTCTGACTCTCGAAGACGGGCTCCTCCACATTGATGGCGATGGCAGCGACGATACCGGTACGGATGTCGCCATACTCATATTTGCCAAAGAACTCCTTGATGGTCTTGGCGATGTGCTCCTTGAAAGCACTCTGGTGGGTACCACCCTGTGTGGTGTGCTGGCCGTTGACAAAGCTGTAGTACTCCTCGCCATACTGGTTGGCATGGGTAAAGGCTATCTCGATGTCGTCACCTTGCAGATGGATGATGGGGTAGAGGGGGTCATTGGTCATGCGGTCTTTCAGCAAGTCCTGCAAGCCGTGGCGCGACAGGATGCGGCGACCGTTGTACATGATGGCCAGCCCGATGTTCAGATAGGTGTAGTTGCGCAGCATGTTCTCCACGATGTCGTCGTGGAAAGAATAGTCCTTGAACAGCGTGTTGTCGGGCTCGAAATAGATATAGGTACCATTCTCGTCCTGGGTGTCCTCGGTAGCATCGCTCTGCAGGATGCCGCGCTCAAAGGTGGCGCGACGCACCTTGCCGTCACGATAGCTGGCTACCTCGAAATGGGTGCTCAGCGCATTGACGGCCTTCACACCGACACCGTTCAGACCTACCGACTTCTTGAAAGCCTTGGAGTCGTACTTGCCACCCGTGTTCAGCACGCTGACTGCCTCGATGAGTTTGCCTTGCGGAATGCCGCGGCCATAGTCGCGGACAGAGACGCGCAGGTTGTCGTCGATGGTAATCTCCAGACGGTCGCCAGCCTTCATCTTGAACTCGTCGATGGAGTTGTCGATGACTTCTTTCAATAGCACATAGATACCGTCTTCGGGCAGTGAACCATCGCCTAGACGACCGATGTACATACCAGGACGGGTACGCACATGTTCCATATCCGAGAGGTGCCGGATGTTGTCGTCAGTATACTGAACTTGTTCTTCTTGGATTGTGTTTTCGTCGCTCATAAGATTTTCTTGAAACATCTTCTACGTTTATGCTGTATATGCTCCAGGTATTGCCACTGGCTCTGTACTTTCTCGTTGGTCTCCATCTCTACATTGGTCTCACCCCACTTGAAGCCATATTTCTGGTAGATAGGGATGAGGTCGTAGAAGAGCAGGGCATTGGCGCCTTTCTGCTGGTATTCGGGCAGGATGCCGATGAGCATCAGGTCGAGACACTCCGCCTTGTGGAACTTCAGGGCACGCAGGCAATGCCACCAGCCGAAGGGCCACAGGCGTCCGTTCTTGCACTTCTGCAGGGCACGCGTCATGTTGGTGATGGAGATGCCCACGCCAATGATGTCGTGGTCGGGGGTGTTCCAGTCTTCAATGAGACAGAGCATGTCCATGTCGAGCATGGGGAAATACATCTTCAGGTACTCGTCAATCTGACGTTCGGTCATCTGTGAATAGCCATAGAGGTGGCCAAACGACTTGTTGACGACGTCGAGCACCTTGCGGCCATACTGTTCCTTGCCGAATACCTGACTGCGCTTGGGGTGCATGGGGTGCAGGTTGTAGCGCTTCATGACCATCTCAGCGACCTTGCGGAACTTCTCGGGCATGCCTTCCTTGGGCACGATGAGTTTGTACTCCACGTAGTCGTTGTCCTTGACAAATCCGCCCAGCTGTTCAATATGTTGAGGGTAGTAAGGGTAGTTGTAGATGGTGGCCATGGTGCCCAACTGGTCGAAGCCTTCTATCAGCATGCCCTCCGGGTCCATGTCGGTGAATCCCAACGGACCGATTATCTCTGTCATGCCCTTCTCGCGGCCCCACTGTTCTGCGGCACTGAACAGCGCTCTTGATACTTCTATGTCGTCAATGAAGTCTACCCAACCGAATCGTACACTCTGGCGCCCCCACTTGTCGTTGGCGCGGTGGTTGATGATGGCGGCAATACGCCCCACTACCTTGTTGTCGCGGTAGGCCAGAAAATACTCAGCCTCACAGAACTCAAAGGCGGCGTTACGGTCCTTGCTAAATGTGTGTAGCTCGTCGCTGTACAAGTTGGGGGCATCGTACTCGTTGCCCTTGTACAAGTCGTAATGGAGTTGGATGAAGGCGTCAAGCTCCTTCTTGTTAGTTACTTTCCGAATCTCTACTGATGGCATATTTCAAATCATGATAAATATCATGCAAAGGTAACGAAAAAGCCTGAGACTCCCAAAATATTTAACCAATTTTACGGCAAATGTACAGACAGTGGGTCCCGTCTGCCTTGGTGGTGGCAAAGATATAGCTGTCGCCACCGTCTTTCAATTGCAGCTTCTTGCGCAACTGGTCGGTCGTTAATGGAAAGTTGCGCACGGCAATGTTAGCACGGTCTATGGCAGCCAATGTGTCTTTCAATTCTTGCTTGTTCATCGATGAAATGGCGCAAATCTGAAAGCGACGGCCAGGAAAATCCTCGATTTCAACGGAAGATAGGAAGAGGTGTGAGTTGGCAGATACCTGTTGGATGCCATATCTTTCTGCAACGGCCTCGAAACAGCCTGCCTTCATGATGCTGGCATTGGGCTCGTAGAGGTATGAGGGCTGAAGGCTGAGGGATGAGGGCTGAGGGGGGAAGGCTGAGGGAACCTCGAAGAGGTGGTCGTTGTTGACACACACCAGACGGAAGGGGGCTGACATGGGTTGCAGCACCAACAGCAACTCTTTGCATTCGTTGTCAACGCTGACAATGTGTACCTCTGTGACGTGTTGAAGGTCGTCGACGGCCTTGCGCCAGTCGAACATCGGCGAGAGTTTCAGGATGACCTTGTCGGCTTTCTTCATCAGCAGGGACAGCAGTTCGAGGACGTTGGGCGTACAGTCTCTGATGTCGTAGGTGCGTCCGCCGTGTTCGTTGCGGCGGGCAGGATCCAGGAAGATGGCGTCGGCGTGGGACATGTCTGTCAGATATGCTGCTGTGTCACAGCAATATACTGAACAGTCGAGGCCCAGCGCGCGGAAGTTGTACTCGGCCAGCGTGCAGAGGTCGCTGTTCTGCTCTACATAGATGCGCTGCTTGAAATGCTGCGACATCCAGTAGAAATCGACGCCCAGTCCCCCTGTGAGGTCTACAAAAACACCCTCTCCCTCGCCTTTTGGAGAGAGGTTAGAGATGAGGCTCGCCTTGTAGCGTGCCGTCTGTTCACTGGAACATTGTTCCATATTGAGGTGTGGCGGGTAGAGAACGTCGTCGTTGGCAGCCCATGAGGGCAACTTCTTCCGTGCCGTCTGTCGACCTGCTATCTGTTGTAGAGCCATAGGCAGGTCGACAGCAGTATCCTTCGTGCCCTGTAGTGCCAGTTGGCGCACGTCGTCAGTGGTGTGTGCTGCTATGTATCTGCAAGTTGCTTCATTGATAAACATGGCGCAAAAGTACGAAAAAAACATTAAACAGTAAGCATTAAATATTAAATTCTGGACGGCAGCAGCATTTTTTTTACTTTTCACTCTTCACTTTTCACTTTATTTCGTATCTTTGCACGGTATTAATACAATAAGGAACATGAAAATAGCATTAATCGGCTACGGCAAGATGGGTAAGATGATAGAACAGATAGCCCTCAGTCGTGGCCATGAGATTGTAAGTATTATCGACATTGACAACCAGCAGGACTTTAACAGCGAGGCTTTCAAGAGTGCTGATGTTGCCATTGAGTTCACTGCTCCACAGGCTGCCTACGGCAACTATCTGAAGGCATGGGCAGCAGGCGTGAAGGTGGTGTCTGGCTCTACGGGCTGGATGAAAGAGCATGGCGACGAGGTGCGTAAGGCTTGTGCCGAAGAGGGCAAGACGCTCTTCTGGGCTTCCAACTTCTCCATTGGCGTGGCTATCTTCTCGGCCGTCAACAAGTACCTGGCCAAAATCATGAATCAGTTCCCGCAGTATGACGTAGAGATAGAAGAGACCCATCACGTCCATAAGTTGGACCATCCCAGTGGTACGGCTATCACGCTGGCTGAGCAGATTGTAGAGAACATAGACCGCAAGGAGGCGTGGAAAGAAGATACCACTGACAAGAAATACCTGCGTGTAGACCATATCCGTCGTGGCGAGGTGCCCGGCATTCATACCATCCGTTATGACTCCGAGGCTGACATCATCACCATCACCCACGATGCTCACTCCCGCCAGGGTTTTGCTCTTGGCGCTGTCCTTGCCGCAGAGTATACCAAGGACCATCAGGGATTATTAACCATCAGCGATATGTTTAAGTTCTAATGGAAAAGAGAGAAAAGAAAAAACTCAATATGAAGGTGCAGTGGGCGAAGTTCATCGCTGTGCTGCTATGCTATCTGTTGTTCCTTTATTGGGTAGAGTCGTGGATGGGACTGCTCGTGGTGCCTTTCATCTACGACGTCTACATCACCAAGAAGATCAACTGGCAGTGGTGGAAGGACTCTGAAGGTCCTGTAAGGTGGGTGATGTCGTGGGTCGACGCCCTGGTGTTCGCCCTGGTGGCCGTCTACTTCATCAACCTGTTCTTCTTCCAGAACTACGTTATCCCGTCAAGTTCTTTGGAGAAGAGCCTGCTCACTGGCGACTACCTGTTTGTCAGCAAGGTCAGCTACGGTCCCCGTATTCCTGAGACGCCGTTGACGATGCCGCTGACTCAGCATACCATGCCTATCTACAATTGTAAGTCGTATATTGAGTGGCCCCATTGGGACTATCGCCGCGTCAAGGGCTTGGGAAAGATTCAACTCAACGACATCGTGGTCTTCAACTTCCCTGCTGGCGACACCATCTGTTCGGCACCGCAGTACCAGGCTTACGACTACTACCAGCTGTGCTATCAGATAGGCTATCAGGCCTACCCGCAGCGTCCGAACCCCGACTCGCTGACGCAGGAGCAGTTGCCACTGTATTTCAATACCATCTACCAGGCTGGTAAGCAGATTATTGAAGCCAATTCGCAGGAGTATGGTATCATTGATACCCGTCCTACCGACCGTCGCGAGAACTATGTGAAGCGTTGCGTAGGACTGCCCGGTCAGACGTTGCAAATCAAGAACCGCATCATCTACCTTGACGGCAAGGCCAACAAGGAACCCGATAATGTGCAATACACCTACAAGCTGAAGTTGAAACGCCACTTCACCGATGAGGAGATGCAGGAGTGGGGTATCACGATGGAGGAGTTGAAGGACCTTAACAATTTCGGCTATATGCCTATGACCAACAAGACGGCAGACATCCTGCGGAAGCGTCCTGACATCGTGGAGAGCATCAAGTTGAATACCGATGGCAACGAGTTGGACATCTATCCCTTGAATGGTAACATGCACTGGACACGCGACAACTACGGTCCCATCTGGATTCCTGCCAAGGGAGAAACCATCGACCTGACACTGCAGAACCTGCCCGTCTATGAACGTCCTATCCGTACCTATGAGCGTAACAAACTGGAGGTGAAAGACGGCAAGATATTCATCAACGATAAAGAGACCACCAAGTACACCTTTAAGATGGACTACTACTGGATGCAGGGTGACAACCGTCACAACTCGCTCGACTCCCGCTACTGGGGCTTCGTACCCGAAGACCACATCGTGGGAAAACCCATCTTCATCTGGTGGAGCAGTGATCCTGACCGTGGCGGCTTCTCTGGCATTCGCTGGAGTCGTCTGTTCCGCTTCGTTGACAACATCAAGTAGATGGAAGGGGTAAGAGGAATGATGTAAGAGATATGGGAAAGTGGCTGAAGAACGTGATAGTACTGGCGTCAGCTTTCGCACTGATGCTGGGCTTCCGTGCTCTGGTCTTTTCCATCCATAGCGTCACAGGCAATGGCTTGACACCCCTGTATAAACATGGTGACTGTCTGCTGGTGAACCGTTGCAGCTACGGGTTGCGCATAGAAGGAAACGGGCTGCTGCCCTATAGCCGTCTGCTGCGACAACCTGTAAAGAGAGGCGACATCGTGGCGTTTACGCTGCCTCGCGACACAGCCGCAGGCGTGTTTATCGCCCGCTGCAAGGCTGTACCTGGCGACACCATTCCAACCCATAAAGGAGTCCTCATCGTGCCAGGCCTGAAGAACTGCGCCAAGGCTGACTACTACTGGCTGGAGGCACTGAACCAGCAGAATCCTGTTGACTCGCGCCATCTGGGTCTTATCCCGGAGAGTAGCATCATCGGTGAAGTCATCACAGTATTGTATAACCGTAAAAACCTCAGACTGCAATGAGTACAGCGTTGTTACAGACTACCTATTTCGGTCCCATCCAGTGGTACCAGAAGCTGTATCGCTATGACCAGACGCTGATAGAGCAGTACGACTCTTACCAGAAGCAGACCTACCGCAACCGCTGCGTGATAGCTACTGCCAACGGACTGCAAACACTGACGGTGCCAGTGGAACATTCAGTTAACAGCCAGGAGCTGTCAGCTAATAGTCCCAAAGTTAAGGACCTGCGCATCAGTGACCACAACCAGTGGCGCCGCATACACTGGAACGCCTTGCAGAGTGCCTATAGCGAGAGTCCGTTCTTCGACTACTATGCCGATGACATCCGACTGTTTTTTGAAAAGAGATACGAGTTTCTGATTGACTTCAACGAGGCTATCCGCCAGACGGTGTGCGACCTGTTGGATATTCATCCGAACGTCAGCTATACGTCCGACTTCAGCCTTCAGCCTTCATCCATCGACGACTACAGAGAAGTCATCAATGCCAAGCACCCGCAGGCTGATGCTGACTTCCAGCCGCGTCGCTACTGGCAAGTCTTTGAGGACAGACATGGCTTTCAGGCCAACCTCTCCATCCTTGACCTCTTATTTAACATGGGAAATGAAGCTATCTTTTATTTATAAACCCTTTACAACTTAAAATTATGAAGAAAATTAGTTTGAAAGTAGCAGCCTGCTTCCTGGCTGCAAACTTCCTGTTCAGTTCTTGTTTCGTAGGTAAGTATGCTCTTTGGAACAAGTACATCAACTGGCAGAACAACATGACCAGCAGCAAGTTCGTTAACGCCATCGTAGGTTTCTTCCTGGTACCCATCGTTGGTGGTATTTGCCAGTTCGTTGACGTTCTGGTACTCAACACCATCGAGTTCTGGTCTGGCAACAACCCCATGGCTTCTAACATTGGAAAGACTCAGCAGGTGATGGGTCAGGATGGTCGCTACTATGCTGTTACCACCCTGAAGAACGGTTATGAGGTAAAGGCTCCTACCGGCGAGATTACTTACTTCATCCACAACGAGGAGAACGACTCTTGGAGCGTTGAGCAGAATGGTGTCGTTAAGGAACTGTTCCGCTTCAATGGCGACGGTACCATCCAGGCTAACGTCAATGGCGAGACCCGCAACTTCACCCTCAACGAGGCTGGTGTCTATGACGCACGCATGGCAGTCAATGGCACTTTCTTTGCCATGAACTAAGGGCTACTTATTCCCAACACTCTATCTCGTCTTCTATCTCAGGCAGCTGCCTGCGGTGGAAGACGGGTTCTTTGATGCCCTTACGCTTCTGCTGACGATAGTCGTCCAAGAGACGGAAGGCATAGCGTCCTAAGAAGACGATGGCGATGAGGTTGCATGCCGTGAGGAAGGCCATGAAGAAGTCGACGATGTTCCAGACAAGTTCGAAGCTGGCTATGGCACCGAAGACAACCATGACACCTGCCGAGCAGATGCGGTAGATGGTTATCACCGTGTTGCTGGGTGTGATGAAGCGGATGTTGGCCTCACCATAATAGTAGTTGCCGATGATGCTGGAGAAGGCAAAGAGCAGGATGGCTATAGCGATGAAGACAGGTCCTGCGGAACCCACCTCCGACTGCAAAGCTGTCTGTGTGAGAGCGATGCCGTTCAGCTCTGGCGACTTGTAGAATCCACTGATTAAGATGATGAAGGCCGTGCACGAGCATACCAACAAGGTATCCGTGAAGACGCCCAACGCCTGGATGAGACCTTGTTTGACAGGATGCGACACGGTAGCTGTTGCTGCCACGTTGGGTGCACTACCTTCTCCGGCCTCGTTAGAGAAAAGGCCGCGTTTGACACCATTCATGATGGTAGCACCAATACCGCCACCCGCTATTTGTTCGATACCAAAGGCATCCTCAATGATAATCTTGAACACATAAGGTATCAGATCGATATTCATGATGATGACGACGATAGATAGTAGCAGATAGCCGACAGCCATCACTGGCACCAGCACAGCACTGACTTGGGCAATACGCTGAATGCCACCGAAGACGATGAACAAACCAACTGCCGCCAAAGAAATGCCCACCCACAGCGGTGACCAACCAAAGGCTTCCTGCATAGCTCCGCAGATGGTGTTGGCTTGTATGGAGTTGTTCGACAGGCCAAACTGACAGGTGATAAGGATGGCAAAGGTGATGGCCATCCAGCGCTTCTTCATACCTTTCTGGATGTAGTAGGCCGGACCGCCAATGAACGAGTCCTTGTGGGGTTGCTTATACAATTGTGCCAGTGTCGACTCGACGAAAGCAGTTGCCGAACCCATCAAGGCGATGATCCACATCCAGAAGACGGCACCAGGACCACCAATGGCAATGGCTGATGCTACACCCGCCAAGTTGCCCGTTCCTACACGGGTGGCCACACTGACCGCAAAGGCCTGGAATGAAGAGATGTGTTTGCTGGTCTTTCCTTTCTTGTGCTCCTCTACTTGTTCTCCTACGGTGTTGACCGCCGAGTCTGTCAGCAGTCGGAACATCTCGCCCACCATGCGAAACTGTACGAAGCGTGTCTTAATAGTGAACCACAGACCACAGCCTACTAGTGCCACAATGAGTACATAGCCCCAGATGGCATCGTTTACGGAAGTAATAAGTTCGTTGAGGTCCATATACAGTCTGTTTAGCTGTTCTTATATGTGTACCTTATTATTACATTGTGGACAGATGCCCTTCACCACATACTCTGCCTCTTCTATCTGGAAACCCGCAGGCAGCGGGACAGAGGGGATGTGTACGTCTTTCAGACAGAAGGTGCGGTGACAACAGCGACACGTCAGGTGCACATGACCAAAGCACTGTCGGGTGTCGTCCAGATGGCAGACGCAGTATTTCTGTGAGCCTGAGCCGTCGTCGATGTCGTGCAGCAGGTGGCTCTCCGAGAGCAGTGTCAGCGTACGGAAGATAGTAGAGCGGTCGACGGTAGGCAGGGCCGCTTCCAGGTCGGCCAGACTGAAGGCGTCGCTGAACTCGTGGCGCACCTTGCGCCAGATGAGCAGACGTACGGCAGTCACGCGGATACCGGCATTGTCAAGAACCTGTTCGTCGGAAATGTCTGGGTGTAGCATCGTAATTTTTTTAGTTTCGTCTGCAAAGATACGAAAAAAAATCGTACCTTTGCACCAGAAGACTGATAATATTATGACACAAGAAGAGAAAACACTGCTGGAAGAGCGCATCGTCGATGTGCTGAAAACGGTCTATGACCCTGAGATTCCCGTAAATATCTACGACCTGGGCATGATCTACAAGATTGATGTGCAGGACGATGGTTCGGTGGATATGGATATGACATTCACTGCTCCAAACTGTCCTGCTGCCGACTTCATCCTTGAGGATGTACGCAGCAAGGTAGAGTCGGTAAGTGGCATTACAACGGCCAACGTCAACCTGGTCTTTGAACCCGCCTGGGACCAGAGCATGATGAGTGAAGAAGCCCGCGTAGAACTGGGTTTTGACTAAACGGTTATTGGTTAACGGTTATTGTATGAAAAACGTTTATTTCCTTTCTGATGCCCACCTTGGCTCGCTGGCCGTTCCCCATCAGCGTACGCAAGAGCGTCGCCTGGTGCGTTTCCTTGACTCTATCAAGGAGAAGGCTGCCGCCATCTATCTGTTGGGCGACATGTTCGACTTCTGGTACGAATACAAATATGTAGTGCCCAAGGGCTTCACCCGTTTTTTAGGTAAGTTGTCGGAACTGACGGATATGGGTGTCGAGGTACATTACTTCACGGGCAACCACGACATCTGGGCCTACGAGTACTTGGAAAAGGAGTGTGGCGTCATCCTGCACAAGAAGCCAGAAACCACCGAGATTTACGGCCATGAGTTCTTCTTAGCACATGGCGACGGCATGGGTGACCCCAACAAGTCGTTTAAGTTCATCCGCGCCATCTTCCATAACAAGGTATGCCAGTGGCTCTTCTCTGCGCTGCATCCCCGTTGGGGCATCAGCTTTGGACTGACATGGGCCAAGCATAGCTATATTAAGCATAAGGAGAGGAATGATGTCTTCTATCTTGGTGAGGACAAGGAGCATCTGGTGCTCTATGCCAAGAAGTATATAGAGGACCATCCCAACATCGACTATTTCATCTTCGGCCATCGCCATATCGAACTGGACATCAAACTGGCGCGAAACACCCGTCTGATGATTCTGGGCGACTGGATTAGCCAGTTTACCTATGCGGTATACGATGGTGAACACATGTTCCTGGAGGAATATGTAGAGGGCGAGAGCCGTCCGTGACATCTACAAACACAAAATACTGAACAAGTCAATGAAAAAGAAAATCGTAACATTCGGAGAACTGCTGCTCAGGTTCTCAAAACCCGGACAGTTGCGCTTGACACAGGGCGACCTGTTTACCAGCAAGTATGGTGGCAGTGAGGCTAATGTCGCTGTGTCGCTGGCTACGCAGGGCGAGGAGGTGACCTATATCACCCGCTTGCCAGACACCCCAGTGGGACATGCTGGAGCCATGAATCTGGCACAGTTGGGCGTCGACACCAGTCAGGTGCTCTATGGCGGCCAGCGCATCGGCACCTACTACTTTGAGCCAGCTGCCGGCATGCGTGCTGCCAAGGTTATCTACGACCGTTCTGGCTCAGCCTACTATGACCTGCAGCCAGGCATGATACCCTGGCGCGAGATACTGAAAGACTGTGACTACTTCCACGTGTCGGGTATCACCGCCGCCATTTCGCAACAGGCTGCTGAGGCTACCTTCGAGGCTCTTGACATAGCTGATGAGCTGGGCGTCACCGTCTGTTTCGATATCAACTACCGCAAGAACCTGTGGAAATATGCGGGTGCCGAACCTCGCAAGACGTTGAGCAAGATGCTGTCGCGCTGTGACATGATGTTTGGCGATGCCATCGAGTTCGAATGGCTGTCGCAGCATCCGCAGCCACCCTTCACTGCTACCGATTCCCACTTCCAGATGCAGATGAAGGAGTATGGCGAGTGGTTCGAAGCGTTGCATGCCCAGTATCCGCGTCTGAAACACTGGATGATGGGTATGCGTAACATTGTCAGTTCCAACCACCACACGCTGACGGGTTTGCTATGGACTGACGGCAAGCTGTTGCAGGCTCCCATCATCGACATCCCTGATGTCATAGACCCCGTAGGAGTGGGTGACGCCTTTATGGGAGGTTGGCTGCACGCCATCAGTCTGTTTCCTGACGACTACCAGCAACAGCTGAATTACTCGTTAGCAGCGGCAGCGCTGAAGAACACCATTCCTGGCGATTTCAACCTTTCTACAGAAGAAGAAATATTGGACGTCCTGGAAGGACACCATAACATATCGACACTCTACAAGACCATCGGGTAAATAAATAAGCGAGGCTCTGAACAGCCTCGCTTATATTATTAATAGGTGTAAACGGGGGAACCGCTTACAGCAGATTCATGGTGTCGGTGGCAATCATCAGCTCCTCGTCGGTGGGGATGACGACAACCTTGACCTTGGAGTCGTCGGCAGAGATGATAGCCTCTTCGCCACGGACGTTGTTCTTCTGTTCGTCGAACTTTACACCCAGGAACTCCAAGCCCTTGCAGACCTCCGAGCGCATGCCTATCTGGTTCTCGCCAACACCAGCCGTGAAGACGATGACATCGACACCACCCATAGCGGCAGCATAGGCACCGATATACTTCTTGATACGGTAGAAATACATCTCCTGAGCCAGCACGGCACGGGGCTCGCCAGCCTTGGCAGCATTCTCTACGTCGCGCATATCGCTGGAGCCGCCAGTGATGCCGGCAACACCACTCTTCTTGTTCAGCAGGTTCGACATGCCGTCAGCATCCAGACCCAGCTTCTTCTCCAGGAAGGTTACAGCACCACCGTCGATGTCACCAGAGCGGGTACCCATCACGAGACCCTCCAATGGGGTGAGACCCATTGAGGTGTCGATGCACTTGCCGTCGAGAACAGCAGCGATAGAACCGCCATTACCGATGTGGCAGGTAATCATCTTGGTACCCTCGGCCTTCATGCCTAAGAACTCCAGGGCACGGGCTGACACATAGCGGTGTGAGGTGCCGTGGAAACCATAGCGGCGCACACCATACTTCTCGTACAGCTCGTAGGGGATGGCATACATATAAGCCTTGGCAGGCATCGTCTGGTGGAAGGCGGTATCAAATACGCCGACCTGGGGCAGACCAGGCATCAGTTCCTTCACAGCGTTGACACCCTTCAGATTGGCGGGGTTGTGCAGAGGAGCCAGGTCAGAGCACTCCTCGAAGACCTTCAGCACTTCGTCAGTGAGCAGCACAGACTTGTTGAACTTCTCGCCGCCATGCACCATGCGGTGACCTACAGCGTCGATCTCGTCAAGACTCTTGATGACACCAATCTCGGGGTCGGTAAGCAGTGAGAAGATAAACTTCACACCCTCTGTATGCTCAGGGATGTCGTGCATGATCTGCTTCTTCTCACCATTGGCCAGCTTTACCTTCACAAAGGCATTGTCCAAACCTACGCGCTCAGCACCTCCGCTAGTCATCACGCTCTTATCGTCCATATTGTACAGTGCGTACTTGATTGACGATGAGCCACAGTTTAATACTAATATCTTCATATTTTTTTGCTTTTAGCTTTTAGCTGTTAGCCGTTAGCTTGCCAAAAGCCAATAGCCAACAGCCAATAGCGAATTATTACTTCTTGGCGTCCATAGCCTGGCAGGCTGTGATGGCAATCATATAATAGATGTCATCGACAGAGCAGCCACGAGAGAGGTCGTTGACAGGACGGGCAATACCCTGCAGCACAGGACCGATGGCGATAGCATCGCCCAGGCGCTGTACCATCTTATATCCGATGTTACCAACCTCCAAGTTGGGGAATACCAGCACGTTGGCCTTACCGGCAATGTCAGAACCGGGAGCTTTCTTGGCACCTACGCTGGGCACCAGGGCAGCATCAGCCTGCAGCTCGCCGTCAATCTTCAGTGATGGGTCGAGCTCCTTAGCCAGACGAGTAGCCTCGACAACCTTGTCTACTACCTCGTGCTTGGCAGAACCCTTCGTAGAGAAACTCAGCATAGCTACGCGGGGCTCCTTGAAGCCAGCAACAGCCTTAGCCATCTGGGCGGTGCAGACAGCAATCTGCGACAGTTGGTTAGCATCGGGCATAGGTGTTACGGCTACGTCAGCAACGACGAGTACACCATCCTCACCATACTGCTTCTGCTTAGAGATGAGCAGCAGACCACCGCTGACACAGGTAATGCCGGGCTGACACTTGATAATCTGCAGGGCAGGACGCAGCGTGTCGCCAGTCGTTGACAGTGCACCGCTAATCTGACCATCAGCACCCTCGGTCTTGATAATCATACAACCCAGGTACAACGGATTCTTGATGAGTTTGCGAGCCTCCTCAATGGTCATACCCTTGCTCTTGCGAATCTCTGCCAGCTTCTCTGCCAGTTCTTCGCTCTTGTCATAGTTTTCGGGGTCAATGAGGGTGGCCTTGTCAATGTTTTTCAGTCCCTTCTCCTTAGCCAGGGCTGCTACTTTTGCGGGGTTACCAATCAGGATGATGTCTGCCAGTCCATCAGCCATAGCCTTGTCTGCTGCACACAGAGTACGCTCCTCTTCTGCTTCAGGGAGCACGATGCGCTGCTTGTTACTCTTCGCACGCGCAACGATTTGACTTAATAAATCCATAGTTTGTCTGTTTAAAAATATGTATATGTTTTATGATCTGCAAATGTACTATATGATTCTCAATTTCTTTTTAGCGTTTACACTCTACATGAGTTCCTGAGTGAGGATGCTCTCCAGCTTCTCTGCAGAGAGACGCAGTTGGAACTCGCTGCGGATGGCTATGCTGATGCTGCCCGTTTCCTCACTAACCACGATGGCTATACAGTCGCTCTCGTGGGTAATGCCCAGCGCTGCACGATGGCGCAACCCCAGGTGCTTGGGGATGTCAAGACTGTGGCTGACGGGTAGGATGCAGCCTGCTGCCTTGATGCGGTTGCGCACGATGATCATGGCACCGTCATGCAGGGGGGAGTTTTTGAAAAAGATGTTCTCTATCAGCTGTTGACTGATGTTGGCATCGATGTGCTCGCCCGTGGCAACAATGTCGTCCAAGGGTGTGGCACGCTGGATGACAACCAGTGCACCCACCTTCTTCTTACTCATCGACATGCAGGCCATTACAATGGGCATGATGATCTGTTTCAGTTGTTCGGCATTCATCTTCTTCTCACCATTCGAGAACAGACGGCGTAGGGCACGCATACGCTGGTTGCCGCCCAGGTTGTAAAGGAACTTACGGATGTCCTCCTGGAACAGGATGATGAGGCCGATGACACCCACCGATACCAGCTTGTCCAGGATGCTGCCCAGCAGTTTCATCTCCAGCACGTGCGAGACGACCAGCCAGAAGACGATGAACACCAGGATGCCCATGAAGACGTTCAGCGAGCGCGACTCCTTCATGAGGCGATAGACATAGAACAAGGTCAGGGCGACCAGTACGATGTCGATAATGTCCTTTATTCCAAATTCGAAAAACACGGTTTTACTTGACTATTTGACTATTGGGTTTATATGCTGCGACATCGTCGCAGTCCAAATTTTTACGCATTCTACCGCCTTCTTCACGTCATGGACGCGCAGGATGTTGGCACCCTTCATCAGCGAGATGGTGTTAAGCACCGTTGTGCCATTCAGCGACTCCTGGGGCGTGGTGCCCAACAGTCGGTATATCATCGATTTCCTGGAGATGCCTACCAACACGGGCAGGTGCAGCATCTGCATGCGCTCCAGCTCCTGCATCACGGCATAGTTCTGTTCCAGCGTCTTGCCGAAGCCGAAACCTGGGTCCAGGATGATGTCCTTCTGTCCCATCGAGCGCAGCGTGTCTACCGCCTCGGCACAGTCCAGCAGCACCTCTTTCATCGTGCTCTTGCGCGACATGTAGATGTAAGGTACTCCCAGACGGCTGACCATCTTGAACATGGGAAGTCCTTCTAACCTTCCCCAAGGGGAGACATCGTGCTTCCCTCCTTCGGATGGGTTGGGTGAGGACCCCACATCGTTGATAATGTCGGCACCAAACTCCTCGACGGTCATGCGTGCCACATCGGGACGGAAGGTGTCTATAGAGACTACGGCATCAGGTGCCTCGCGCCTGACGATGCCCAGTGCGAAGCGTAGTCGCTCCATCTCCTCGGATTCTGACGCTGGCTCGCTGTCAGGGCGTGTCGAACAGGCGCCCACATCGATGATGGTGGCTCCTTCGTCCAGTATCTGGTGCGTGCGCTCGGCAATCTCTTGCTCCGTCTGCATCCTGCTTCCTGCATAGAATGAGTCGGGCGTGGCATTCAGTATGCCCATCACCTGCGGCGTTTTCAGCTCCAGCAATTTCCCGTTGCAATTCAGTGCATATTCCATATCGACTGCAAAGTTACAAATAAGTAAGAGAAAAACCAAATAAATTTGGATTTTTCCGAGGAGAAGTATTTTTCTTGAGAAAAGTGTTGCGTTACAATAATTTTTTGTACTTTTGCACCCAAATTGAGGAAGAATATGGATATCAAAGAACTCTATAAGCTGTATCAGCAGCATCCGTGTATAACGACAGACTCGCGTAACTGTCCTGAGGGCAGCATCTTTCTGGCCCTAAAGGGCGAGTCGTTTGATGGCAACAAGTTTGCACTCCAGGCATTGGAGAAGGGGTGTGCCTACGCCATCGTGGAGACCTCTCCCGACGTCCCCAAAGGGGCGGAGGGCCTGATGGACAGAATTGTCGTCGTGAAGGACTGCCTGCAGACTTTCAAGGAGCTGGCCCGCGAGCATCGTCGCCAGTTTGATATTCCTGTGATTGGCATTACGGGAACCAATGGCAAGACCACTACGAAGGAACTGATTCGTGCCGTACTCTCGGAGTGCTATAGCGTGATGGCTACGGAGGGTAACTTCAATAACGACGTGGGTGTTCCCAAGACCTTGTTCCGCCTCAATGACGACCACGACATTGCTGTCGTTGAGATGGGAGCATCGCACCCTGGCGACATCAAGACGCTGGTAGAGACTGCCGAGCCTACCTGTGGACTCATCACTAACGTAGGTCGTGCCCACCTGCAGGGCTTCGGTTCCTTCGAGGGCGTCTGCAAGACCAAGGGCGAACTGTATGATTTCTTGATGGCTCACGACTGTCCGCTCTTCGTCAATCGTGACAATGAACACCTCATGAAAATGATAGCTAAAAGCCAACAGCTAATGGCTAATGGCCAACAGCCAGACACATACTACTATGGTCAGAGCGACAATCAGGATATCCTGATACGTGGCGAGGTTGTCTCGTGTGCTCCCTTCCTCAAGTTCCGCTGGCGCGAGCAGGATGCTGACGCAGACTATACGGGCGAATGGATGGAAGTGCAGACTCACCTCATTGGTGCCTATAACCTTGACAACATGCTGGCGGCCATCACGGTAGGCTACGTCAACAACGTGCCTTTCGAACAGATCAATCACGCACTGGCCAACTACGTGCCCACCAATAATCGCTCCCAGTTGACAGAGACGGAGACAAACCACCTCATCGTCGATGCCTACAACGCCAATCCTACGTCGATGGCTGCTGCTATCGACAACTTCAAGCGCATGGAGGTGTCGCCCAAGATGGCTATTCTGGGTAAGATGGGCGAACTGGGCGATGTCTCTGACGAGGAGCACCAGAAGGTTGTCAGTCAACTGGAAAATGCCGACTTTGACGAGGTGTGGCTGGTGGGCGAAGAATTTGAGAAGACCTCATCCAAGTTCCGCACTTTTCACGACGTCGAGGAAGTGAAAACAGCCATTGCCCAGCAGCAACCACAGCATCGGTACATCTTGATTAAAGGCTCGAATAGTGTCAAACTCTTCCAGTTACCCGAGCTGCTTTAGCAGGCCGTCTGTAGTTGGGTGCACCTTTTTTATCTATGAAATGTAAGAAAATGACAATTTTTCTTTGCCATTTCATAATTATTGTCTATTTTTGCAGATTATAAACTACTCATATGCACCTACTTCCCTTATTTGTATACCTAGAACTAAATCATAAAGGACAATGATGAACGAAAGGAAATTACATTTATAACGAACATAAACAAGTAATCAAATGAAAATAGGAAAGTATTGTATGCTGCTGGCTGTTCTCACCATGCTGTGGGGCTGCTCGTCAGACAGCGATGATGGCGACAAGTTGGAGGGCTCTTCCTTTGCCCCAATGGAGAAACCGTCTTGGACCATTGACATGATGGCCAGCGACCCCGTGCCCACATGGCAAGCCCCCGACCCGTCGAAGTTTGAGAGTGAGAATTCGATGATTATCATTGTGCGTCTCGAAGAGCAGCTGGCACGTTACGCCAGTGACGTCGACAAGATGACGGCGTTCATCGGCGACGAGTGCCGTGCCAAGCCTGCCCCTCTTCAAAAGGACTACAGCGGTAAATGCTACTTCGTCTTGAATATTCGTGGCAACAGTACCGATCGCGACGTGCCGTTCTCGCTGTGCTACTATGCCGCCAAGATTCATCATCTGTTTAAGTTGAACGACACACAGACCTTTGTGCCCAGCACCACCTATGGCTTCGACAAAGACTTCGTGCCGCAGCTGATAAAGGGCAGCTCGCGCTATCCCGTACAGGGCGACCTGACAGTCAAGCTGCCCGACACTGCTCCTTTCACCCCCAGCGACGACGACTTCGTGGCAGTCTTCGTGGGCGACGACTGTCGCGGCGTGGGAACGGTAGGCCAGCCCTTCACCGTCTTCCTCACCAGTGCCGGCGAGACTCCCCATGTGCGCTACTACAGTGCCCAGAAGGGTGGGGTATATACGTTCAAGCAGTCACTCACCATCGCTGCGGGTGACAGCAAGGAGGTCACCCTCTCGTTCTGAAGAATAATAACATAAAACCTAACAACAATGAGACAAAACAAATCTTTATGGATGCTTGCCACCCTGTTGCTGGTGGGTAGCATCGCGATGCTGACCAGTTGTAAGCAAGACGCTGACGACTTCCTCAAGAAACCCTATAGCGTGACTGACGACGACCGCATCCGCTATGCCGAGGGACAGCTGGGCATCACCATCGACAGACAACAGGACTGGACCATGAGTCAGCAGTATAGCATCAAGGTTACTGCCAATGCAGCCCTGCAGAACATCGCACAGGTGACCATCCTCGATGGCAACCCCTATGTCGACGTCACCAACCTGTTGGCTGTGCAGTCTGTCACCAACGACCAGACAGTGACCATGACGTTCCGCGCGCCTGCCGTTGCCAACCTGTTATATGCTGCCTGCATCACCAAGGACGGACAGTGCATCGCTCGCCCCTTCACCCCTGGTGAGGACACGTCGCTGTCGTTCGACGACGCTTCCGGACAGGCTGATGCTCCTGCCCTGCACCGCGCTGCTGATGCTTTCGGCACTGACTTCGTCATCAACCCGCCCGTCTATATTGAGGAGACCATCACAGACTTCTACAGCTTCCGCAATGCGGTGCGTAAGATTCTGCCCGAAGGCCATGACAACAGCTCGCTGATTGGTGCTTCCGAATACCTCAATACGGTACAGGTGCGTCGCAACCCCTATGGCACCTATAGCCTCTCCCTGCACCTCATCAGCGGCGATGGCAGCGACGAGGACAACATCTGGTACGACTGGTACCCTGAGGGACAGACTGACAATATGCAGCGCTATCTCATCGTAGACAACTACCAGGACAAGGATATCCCCAAGCGCGAAGAGAAGAACTCGTATGCCCTGACAGGTCACTACCTGTATGCACGCGACGGCAACAAGAACATCATGGAGTTCATGGGCGGCGACATCCTCGACTTCCATCTGGCACGTGGCATGAATCCTGTCGACGATGCTGACAAACAGCGTGTCAAGGTGTTTATGCTCAACGGCTATGTCTTTGTAGCCTGCGAGGATGGCGACGACTGGGACTATAACGACCGTCTCTACTGGATGCCCTACGGACAGGACCGCGTCGAGAAGGCTACCGTTGTCCCCGTCAAGCCTGAGCCCACCAGCCCGCAGGTGTGGACGTATGCCTGGGAAGACAATACCATGGAGGGTAACGACCGCTGCGACTACGACATGAACGACTGCGTCATCGAGGTCAACGAGAAGGCCGACGACCCCACCATGCTCGAGATAACCATCGTGGCACTGGGTGCTACGCGCGACTTGTGGCTGGGCTTCGAGAATAAGAATGGCAAGTCGATAAGTGATTACCAGCCTGTCTTTGCAGAGGGCGATCATTCACAGGATGCCAATGAACTGCATAAGCTGATGAACGCCAGCTCGGGTGAGATGGTCAACACGGGTAACGGTACCCGCACCGTTGAACCCTTCAAGGCCACCGTTAAGAAACCTGCAGGCTTCGACTTCCAGACGTGTTCCTTCGTACTCGGTGCCAAGGTCAGAAAAGAGATGCAGGGAGCCTATGAGCACGACTACTACATGCTCCACGTCTCGGCAGCAGGTACCGACCCCCACGGCATCGTCATCCCCGGCAAGTGGCAGTGGCCCGTCGAGCGCATGCGCGTCACCGAGGCCTACCCTGACTTTGGCAAGTGGGCCAGCGACCATACACAGGCTAAGGACTGGTATAAGCGTCCTGAGCAGGGGAAGGTCGTCAGCAACAAGTAATCAACTCATCAACCAACAATGACACAGATTAGCAGATACTCTCTCACGCTGATTGTTGCTGCCGCTATTATCATAGAGGTGTTAGGAGCGGCGCAGTATTTTATGGCGCGCAGCGGCGCCCGCAACGAACTGCTGGCAAAGGCCCAGCGCGACATGCAGGAAAGTCAGCGTGTCGCCATGGTAAAAACAGAGGTGGAAACAGCACTGAAGAATGCGGAGCACAGCATCCACCTGACGCTGGGCACTCCCGAGACCAGCTATAGCATTGCTGCCCGCATCATTCAGGTCAATCCGCACATCATCGGCGTGGGCGTGGCCTTCATCCCCAACTACTACAAGGACAAGGGACGCCACGGACTCTTCCTGCCCTACACCTACGACGACCAGCCCAGCATTGCCAGCAAGGGCAAGCGTACGGGCAAGCCCCACATACGCACGCACATCCCGTCGCTGGACTATACACAGCGCGACTGGTACAAAACGGCTATGGCTGGTCAGCGCCAGTGGACGGAGGCGTATGTCGGCGAAGGTGGGCTCAACGTGCTCATGTGCACCTATTCCATTCCCGTCACCGACAAGAGCGGCCGTACCGTTGGCGTGCTCTTTGCCGACGTGACGATGGAGGATGCCACCGTCATGATGAGCAAGTTGAACCATGGCATCCGCAAGAGTGCTATCGCCACGATGGGCATCCAGATTGTCAGTTTTCTGCTGCTGTCGTTCATCATCTGGCGTTCCGTGGTGGCTTCGCGCCGCTACAAGGCTCGCTATATAGACCCCGAGAAGAACCATCTCATCGAACAGGTGGAAAAGATGCGCCAGGTCAACACGCGGCTCACCAAGCGCAACCAGGAGTTGGCACAGCGCGTTGCCGAGATGCAAGCGCGTCTCAACTCGCAGGTTCAGCAGCGTACCGACCAGCACTGGTTCGGATAGCACTGCCGCCCCGCTATGCCCACAATTCCTGGAGCACGCTGAGACTTCTCAGCTCTGGGAATTGTGGTATGTGCAGGCGGTAGTATTGCACCAGCACGTCAACAATGCGGTTGCGCTCCTGGTGCGACAGCCTGAACAGGTGCATTGTGGGAAAGTCCATGCGCATCAGCAACTGTATCATGCCCGCCTCCTCAGGTTGCAGGAAGTCGCGATGCAGGGGTGCCGTGTTGCAGAACCGTGCCTCCCTCAAATCAAAGAATAGCTCGTCCCCAAAGCTCCCCTCTCTCTTAGGAGAGGGGCCGGGGGTGAGGTTGTCTCTGGGAGAGGGGTTGGGGGTGAGGTTTAGATTCGGATAGAACCCTAAAAACCTACTCATGTGCATCAGGAATGTCAGGTGGAAGTTAGCATAGCCCGCAGGTGCCGCGTCCAACCACTGCATCGAATTGCTGATATAGGTAAAGAGCAACTCGTCCTGCTGTTCGGAGCGTAGCGCATGGTACAGGAACTCAGCGGTAAACAGGGCAATCGCCAACTTCTCGGGCGAGAAGGGTATCGACGCATAGGCCGTCAGCAGACGGGCGTCCTTCAGCTTCTGCAACTGGTTGCGCTGGCGCACGTCACACTCCACCTCCAACAGCGTCATGGGTTGGAAGTACTGCTTCTTCAGCCTACCCTTCGCCGTCTTCGGAATGGGTACGGCAAACGACAGTCTACCCTCCTGACGGGTAAACATCTCCACAATCAGGCGCGACTCGCCATACTTGAAAGAATGGAGCACGATGGCCTCTGTCTTCACTAACATGAGGACAAAGTTACGAAAAATTTCGTGTTTAGCACGTGGAGTAAGAGGAAAAATGGCGGGAAGATGCAAAAAATAGTTAAATATTGGGTGTGTATACACAAATTCTTCACTCTTCATTCTTCACTCTTCACTTTATTTTGTACCTTTGCACCCGCTTTTCACCCCGTTAAGCATTAAGCATTAAGCATTAAGCTTTATTGGGTCCCTTCGTCTATCGGTTAGGACGAGAGATTTTCATTCTCTAAAGAGGAGTTCGACTCTCCTAGGGACTACGAAATCTGGCATCTGCACAGCCAAGTGCTACCAGCAATGGGGACACGGTGTCAGAGGGCTTCGAAAGAGGTCCGCCCAGGGCAGTCCGCAAGAGACGCAAGACCCACAAGCTTTACATTAACTTTTTAAACAACAAAAACAAAAATGGCAAACCACAAGTCAAGCCTGAAGAGAATTCGTCAGGACAAGAAAAAGGCAGAACACAATCACTATTATGCCAAGACCATGCGTAACGCAGTGCGCAAGCTCCGCGCTATGACCGACAAGGACGAGGCTACCAAGTTGTACCCCGCAGTACAGAAGATGCTGGATAAGTTGGCTAAGAACAACGTCATCCACAAGAACAAGGCTGCCAACATCAAGTCAAGTCTGTGTGCTCATATCAGCCAGCTGTAAAAAGCACCTGACAAGACTGAAAAGCATAAAAAGTCGCTACCCCCGCGGTTAGCGGCTTTTTTTGTCGCTCAGCGTGTCGTTTTTTGTAGTTTTTTAGCACTAAAAGCTACGCTTTATCGCTATTTTTTTCGTATCTTTGCATCCAAATTGCAAAAATAGAACAATGACAGAAGAACAACAGAATCAAGAACAGAACTATTCCGCGAGCAATATTCAGGTGCTCGAGGGTTTGGAGGCCGTTCGCAAGCGTCCGGCCATGTATATTGGAGACATCAGTGAGAAGGGTCTCCACCATCTCGTCAATGAGACTGTCGACAACTCTATCGACGAAGCCATGGCGGGTTATTGTACGCACATCGAGGTGACCATCAACGAAGACGGCTCCATCACCGTACAGGATAATGGTCGTGGTATCCCCGTCGACGAGCACGAGAAGATGCACAAGTCGGCCCTCGAGGTCGTCATGACTGTGCTCCACGCTGGTGGTAAGTTCGACAAGGGTTCCTACAAGGTCTCTGGTGGTCTGCACGGTGTGGGTGTCAGCTGTGTCAACGCCCTGTCTACCCACATGTTGTCGCAGGTGTTCCGCAACGGCCACATCTACCAGCAGGAGTACGAGAAGGGTAAGCCCCTCTACGACGTGAAGATTGTCGGCGACACCGACCAGACAGGTACACGCCAGCAGTTCTGGCCTGACGGCAGCATCTTCACCACCACCGAGTACAAGTACGATATCATCGCCAAGCGTATGCGCGAGCTGGCCTACCTCAATGCAGGCATCACCATCACGCTGAAGGATATGCGTCCCGATGAGGACGGCAACCTCCGCGAAGAGGTCTTCCATGCCAAGGAGGGCCTGAAGGAGTTTGTGCGCTACGTCGATCGTCACCGCACCCACCTCTTCGACGACGTCATCTATCTGAAGACTGAGAAGCAGGGCGTACCCATCGAGGTTGCTGTCATGTACAACACCGACTATTCAGAGAATATCCACTCCTACGTCAACAACATCAACACCATCGAGGGTGGTACCCACTTGCAGGGCTTCCGCATGGCGCTGACCCGTACGCTGAAGAAGTATGCTGACGAGGACCCCACCATCTCCAAGCAGATTGAGAAGTCTAAGATAGAACTCGCTGGCGACGACTTCCGCGAAGGTCTCACCGCCGTCATCTCTATCAAGGTCGCCGAGCCCCAGTTTGAGGGACAGACCAAGACCAAGTTAGGTAACAGCGAGGTCGCAGGTGCCGTACAGCAGGCTGTTGGTGAGGCACTCTCCAACTACCTCGAGGAACACCCTAAGGAGGCTCGCCAGATTTGCGAGAAGGTGGTGCTGGCAGCTACTGCCCGTATCGCTGCCCGCAAGGCTCGTGAGAGCGTACAGCGCAAGAACCCCATGACGGGTGGCGGACTCCCTGGCAAGCTCGCTGACTGCTCAGAGAAAGACCCCAAGCAGTGCGAGATATTCCTCGTCGAGGGTGACTCCGCAGGTGGTTCTGCCAAGCAGGGCCGCGACCGCCACTTCCAGGCCATCCTGCCCTTGCGTGGTAAGATTCTCAATGTCGAGAAGGTACAGTGGCACCGCGTCTTCGAGGCTGAGTCTGTCATGAACATCATCCAGTCCATCGGCGTCCGCTTTGGTGTCGACGGCGAGGGCGACCGCGAGGCCAATGTCGACAAGCTGCGCTACGACAAGATTATCATCATGACCGATGCCGACGTCGATGG
>OCTX012286944.1_pt1 | contig 29638 bp, 49 predicted proteins | sample 1539691 | NCBI WGS metagenome assembly OCTX01 (sample SAMN02144231, study PRJEB22623) | gut metagenome | biome: sheep rumen | host: Ovis aries | place: New Zealand
CGGGAGTCAGGTATGACTGTCTCAACGAACGGATCACACAGATCGAGCTGGGAAACTATCAGCCAAGGCTCGCGTCAACCATTTCAGGCATAAACAAAAGAAGCCGGAGCGCGGCACTTTACGCTTATCCGGTCGGCTCATTATTTTCTACATATGGGAATCTCAACCCGGCTACCACGATCGGCGGGATCTGGACTCTGGTATCAACGTCCGGCGGGTTGAAAACATACAGGAGGACGAGATGATGATCACGCAGAAATTCAACATTTATCTTCATGCCGGCATAGCGTTTGCGCCGGTCGTCCATGCGTCTCAGTATTCACAGGGCGAAACGTGGACATTTACGATTCTGGACAATGACGGCAGCGTCTACAGACCGAGCTCCGGTGCCCTGATCGGAGTCAAAGCGGACGGAAGAGCCGTCGCCGGCATCACCGGCACGGTAAACGCCGACGGCAGTGTCTCGATCGTAACGACGCAGCAGCTGACAGCAGCGGCAGGCAGAGGGCTCTTCGAGCTGACAATCGACGGCGGAACGAACGGAACGGCGAACTTCATCATCGAAGTCGAAAAGAAGCCGACAGACGACGCCGTCCTTTCCGAGAGTGATCTCTCGATCATCCAGCAGGGAATCAACTCCGTCACTCCGGCAGTCATCAACGAAACCGTCTCGGATTACCTGGAGGAACACATGACGAATCCGCCGATCGACCCGACGCTCACGATTTCCAACGCAGCCGCGGACGCGAAGGTCACCGGCGACAAGATTACTGACTTAAAAAACGCTTTAAATTCTATCAATGAAAACATAAAAAACGGCGTTTATTATGAAGAAACACAAGAAGACATAGCATACGCGTCCGGTTATTATGATAATAATGGAATCTATCATGCTAATGGTGCTAATTATTTTTATGAATCTGAATGTTTTGAATGCTATGATACAGAATATGTAATTTTAAACAAATATCCAAGCGGTAGCGGATTTGAAACTATAACATTTTTCGCATCTCCGTTTTGCAGAGCGAACGAAAGAATAAGTGGAATTGTTGCGCCTACAAGCGGATTGATTCCTGTACCAAGTAATGCATTAGGCTTTAAGGTTGGCGCACAGATAAATAATCCGGAACGTTACACTGAAGTAACTAAAATACGAAAAGCATACAACCATAAACGAAATTATATCTTTGTATCAAAGTCAATGGGTATTAGTGATGCAACAGGTACACCGGAAAAGCCTTATACGAATATCTATGACGCTAACGAGTCAATTACAGATAACAACTCAAAGAACCAATATTTCATAATGGTTGACGGTGGCACATATACAGATTTACAAGAAAAATACAGTGGTGACACTTCAACAACAGGGTTACAAGGCGTAATATGCAAAGATTATGTTAATTATTATTCTTACAATCAATTAAAAGTACCTGGCAAAAATGCACTTTCTACAATTACGTGGGACGGTGCGACAGGCTTAAATCCTTCGGATGTAACCGTTGCAACAACGGGGCTGAAATGCCCGTTTCACATTCCAAATAACGTACACACTGCAATTAAGGGTTTCAAAATTTATGGTAAAAACCTTAGGTATGGTATGCATATTGAAACAACAGGAACAAACGGGTTTTCTGAATGGCTTATTGAAAATTGCGAAATTGTATATTATGGAAATCCTGATACAGTAGACTGGACTACAGGATGGGTAAAGCCTGTTATTGGATGCGGTACGACTTATGGCGAAAAAGGACTGATAAAAAACTGCGTACTCCAAAACAACGACGAAGGAAACGAAAACAATCCGTGGATAATGCAAACGCATGACAATGCAGATAATCCACTTCTCTTAGGTATGCGTATAGGCGCAGAATATGTACTTGAAAATTGCCTGTTTAAGGTAAAGGGAACAAGTTCCTCGACATTTTCAATGCGTAGCGGGAATACAACATATGACATTCCAAACAACCTAAAAATTAAGAGATGCGTGGACACATCACACAGAAAAAAGGTGTATTTCACACAGGCACAGGGCGAAGCTTGGACGGTTGACTTTGAGTCTACAACCGGAGAAATTGCGTAACGGAACGGCACATAGAACAGGAAGATGCGGAAGATTAAAGGACACTTTAAGTAAGTGTTCAGCAGACGAGAATCAGACGAGAAAGACCTATAAAAAAGACAATTTAGACAAGAAACAAGACGAGAGGGAGACGAGAGTGTCTCCCTTTTCTGTTGGAGGAAAACAATGCTCAGCGATGAAGAACTGGCGGAGATATTCGCCGAATTTTTTGAAAGGTGGTGACAACGTGACAGGCTTCAGAAGCATTTCAGAATGTCCAGATCCACGAGATCCGGCGTTCTGCGTCATCAATGGTGGAGGGATGAATCACGCCATCAGAGGAAATTCTGCCGGAAGAATTTACAAATATTCCGTGCTGCCGAATTGCACCGGATACGAACACGGTCGCGCCATTCAGATCACAGGATCAGACTCGAGACTTTGCCGGGGAAATGCGGAAAACTATTGGGCCTATACACAGGACGGCTTTCCGAGAGGTGCAGAGCCTGAGGTCGGATCTATTATGTGCTGGAGCAAAGGACGAGCCGGGAATGCCAAAGACGGCGCCGGTCATGTCGCTTCTGTTGAGGTAAAATATCAGAACGGTGACGTCCTTGTATCAGAATCCGGATGGACTGGCACGATGGAGAACGGCCGATACTGGCGACTTCGGAGAATCAAACGCCAGGGCGGCACGTACTCGATCGGATCGGCGTACACCTACCAGGGCAGCATCTACCTCTACGACGACAACAGGCGGCCAGTCTTCCGTCTGTACAATCCGAACGGCGGCATGCACTACTTCACAGAAAATTCTCTGGAGTGGACTCCGCTTGTCATGAAGGGCTGGGAGTATGAGGGACTCGGATGGAGATCTCCGGCGAAAGGACTGCCGGTGTTCCAGCTCTACAACAAGCAGAACGGAGATCACCTTCTCACGACCAACGCTGCGGAGCGTGACGATCTCGTTCGCCTGGGGCTGAAGCTGGAGGGAGTCGCATTCCGGTCTGCCACGGCAAAAGACCACCCGGTTCACCGCCTTTATAATCCCAATAGTGGGGAACACTTCTACACAATGAACGCCGACGAGAAGGACATGCTGATCCGCCGCGGCTGGAAAGGGGAAGGCATCGGTTTCTATGCCCTTGCCAAGTAAAACAAAATGGACAGAATTTTTTCCGCGCGGGCAGAGATCTGCCTGACGATCGGACTGATCGGCGGCGCCATCGCCTCGGCACTCGGAGGATGGGACTCGCTGCTGAAGGCGTTGGTGATCTTCATCTTCATCGACTATCTGACCGGGCTGATCGTTGCCGGCGTGTTCCATGCGTCGAAGAAGTCAGCGACCGGCGCACTGGAGTCCAGAGCGAGCATGAAAGGCTTATTTCGAAAAATGGGCATTCTCCTCGCCGTATGGATGTCCGTGCAGCTCGACGAAGTGATCGGCACGGACTTCGTGCGTAATACGGTTATTGTTTCATTCTTAGCTTCGGAGGGCATCTCCATCGTCGAGAATCTCGGTCTGATGGGTCTCCCTATGCCTTCCATCATCGTCAACGCTCTGGACGTCCTCAGGACGAAAGCAGAGGAAGACGCGAAGAAGCTGAAGCCACACACTACAGACGATCAGATCGTCCCGGAGGATGAGAACGGCGTATGCACTGATGACACAGATGAAACTCCCGAAAACTAAATAATCCTACTTTTTTGTTCGGCCGCTCTCAACTCCTCGGAGCGGTCTTTTTTTATTGCCTGGGACGGTGCCGTGATACGTTTTTGATACGAAAAAAGTGAAATTCTAAAAAATTCAATGAATGGAAATAAAAGAAAAAGCCTTTAAATAAAGGCTTTTGAAAGTCAATGAATTGTTTTCGTTTTACCTGTTGTAATATTCAAAACCGTATAAATACTGACTTTTTTGTCTCTGTGATACGGAAATGATACGAAAATCTGCATTTTTCTGTTAAATACTGTCATTCATGAGCTCATTTATCGTCGAAATCATCTTGTCTGCTGTCTTCTGCAGAAGGTGCGTATAAACTGACAGGGTGATATTAATATTCGAATGACCAAGATAGCGAGAGACGGCGGTGATGTCACAGCCGGAGTTGATCGCATTGGTGGCGAAGGAGTGCCGGAGCTGGTGCAGAGTGATCGGCTTCACGCCTGAGGCCTGGATGGCTTTGTTCATCTGCGTCGAGATCGAAGACAGCGGAAGATGCGTTTCACCACCAAAAATGAAGGGATGCTCTTCGTCTCTGGCGTTAAGAATCGGATCAATGAAGTCCCACAGTGCCGGGGGGATCGTCAGGACGCGCTCCGAGCTGTCCGTCTTCAGATCGTCGAAGCCGTGCTCCGTGATCTGCCGCCAGACGTGCATCGTATGCCGCTTCCGGTCAAAGTCCGTATACTGCAATCCGACCGCCTCGCCGCGCCTCAATCCTGTCCAGAAAATGAAATAATACAAATTTCGATATTCCTGAAGGCTGACGCATTGAATGAACTGTCGGAACTCTTCGACAGTCCAGACGACCATGCTGTCAGTCTTTTTTTTGTTTTCTGGGAAACGCTTCAGACCGGCGGCGAGGTTCGGCAGCTCGTAAAAATCCGCGCCGTGTTTGAAAATGCCTTTAACGATGACCAGGGTGAGATTATTCGAACTTGGATCGAGGCCGTTCCGGGCAAGGTCGAGATACCACTCTATCATCATCGGCTTCGTGATCCGGGAGACGTCCGCCGTCAGGAGCGGGAAATGATTTTCAAGGTTCCGCTCCTGTTCCCGTCTTGTCCTCGGTTTCTGCTCTCTATAGTCGAAATATTTCTCCGCAAGGTCGCAAAACCGCATACGGCTCGATTCTGAACCACCTGTGCGGTGTTTTGCCTCGTAGTCGAGCGCTTCCCTTTTCGTGCTGAATCCGCGCTTCACTACCGCTTTACGCGCTCCAGTGGCGGCGTCGGTGACTTGGAACTTAGCGAACCATGTGCCGCGCTTGGTGTCTTTATATGCCGGCATCGTTTGCTTCCGCCTTCCTAAGGATCTCGATCCAGCTGCAGCCAACAGCATCACAGTATTTTTCGAGGTCTTCAACGGTGATTTTTGTGATTCCCAATTCCATCCGGGAAACGGTGTTTTTTGAACGGATGTCCATGCGGCTCGCTACCTCTTCGAGAGTGAGCCTTTTCAGCAGGCGCTGGCTTCTCATTTCAAAGCCGATTCTTTCATTGAGTGTCATTTTTTTCACCTCACGATTTCATTATATACGAAAAAATCCTAAATAATGTTAAATAATCCTTTACATTCGGAGAAATCCCGTTTAGAATGAAATCGTCCTAAGAATTAGGACAGGAGAGAAGAACATGACAACATTCGCAGAATTTGACAGAGAGTATACGGCATTCGCAATCAAACACAACAAGAAAGCCGAAAGAAAAGAATACACCGAGATGACCGACGGAGTGATCCGCAAAATGGTCTGTTGGGAAGATGGAGCGACATGGTACGAGGTTACAGAGACCAATTATTCCGAACAGGTCGAGGTCGAAGTTCACGGAATCACGATGACAGTCACGTTACCGCTGAGAAGAACAGAGTACTGGAGCACAGACGACAGCAAGAGCAAATACTTCTATGAGAAAGCCTAAGGAGGAGAGAACAATGAAGAGAGAAAAATTCATGCCTGAGACCGGCAAGGTCTACCAGAACGAAGGCGGCGGAACATACCGCTGCATCGAAGCATCAGATGCACAGGTCATTATGCAGAACACGAAGAGCGGCTGGACGCTCAACGCGCACGGCTGCGGAATCTATGAAGACGGCACGATTGACTGGGATTATTCAACAGGCGGACATTTTGCCAAGTGATGAGGAGGAGAAGAATATGAAAAAAATATATGGAATTGACAGCACACAGCTCCAGCTCACAGAGCTTGCTAAGATTGCGTATAACAACACAGACCCGATCACGATCATCGAAGTGCAGAGTAACCGTGACGGTTCCGTTGTCGCTTATGAGGTCGAGGGATGCGTCCAGGGAAGCATTCTGACCGAGGCAGAGGTCAATGATCTGCTCGAGAGCCTGCTGACCTTCAAGATCAAGCCGGAACATCTGGAAGCCTTCGGCCCGGATGCAGACGAAGACACCGAGCTCGACATTTACGAGGTAAGAGACCTCGCCAGAGGTTGGGACATGCATGTTGAGGACGTGATTCCCATGCTCAAGATCGAAGGGATCTAATCGGTGAAATTTTACAAAACACGGAAAGGAGGTGAGACGATGAAAATGAGCCTTGAAGCGATTCGCGTGAACATGGGGAAGACTCGGCCGGAGATGGCAGAGCTGCTCAATGTTAATGTCGATCGCTACAACCGACTGGCAACAGGCGAAAGCAAAATGCTCGCGACTGAGCTGATCCAGCTGCACGCCGTGAGCGGTGTTCCATACGAGAACATTGACGTCATGAATTGATTATTTTTTTGGAAATGCAGTCCTAGAAAATAGGACAAGAGGAGAGAAACATGAAGAAATTGACACAGAGACAGGCGGCGGCAATCGTCGAAGACCCTGCTAACTGGAAGGTGATAGAGGTCACGCACTTCTTCCGGACGAGCCGCTTGGAATATTCCGGAATGTCCTGGATCAGAATCGAGCACAGGGTCATCAAGAACATCACCGAGATGATGCTGAAGAGAGACACGCAGCCGGTCACCGGCTTCGGCCTGCCGGAGTTCTTCGAGTACGACCAGGAACATGACTGCCTCGGCTATTCGGTCAGACCGACCAACATCGCGAACAAGATCTGGAAGGAAGGAACGCCAGATGCAGAAGCTCCGCAGCCGTGAAGAGCTGATCACGATGCCCTACTTGACTCAGACAGAGGTCGGGCGCCTGTTAGGACTCAAATACGCCACAGCGCGCCGCGTCTACGGCATCGCGAAAAGAATGGACGATGAAGAACTCGGCGACATGATCATCGAGCCGAGAAAGGCCCGTATGAGCTCCGTGCTCAAGGCAGCGGGCATCAGCTTCGAAACACTTAGAAAACAGATCAGGGAGGTCAAATCATGAAAAACATCGGAGAAAGCATTCTGGACTTCAGCATCATCGTCATGATGGCAGCTGTCAGCATCATCCTCATGCTCTACATCGTGGGGGTCGATCTGTTATGAATGCGAACGTTTGGGAGAACGATCTCGAGCAGATCCTCGATGAAATCAAAGCGGAGATCCGTGACATCGGCGAGAATGACGAGTTCGATCTGTCAGAAACACAGCTGGCAACGCTCGACAATCTGAACGACGCACGCTATCACATCGAGCAGGCTCTCGACTTCGTGGACAACACCAGAGCCATCAACGACCAGGAACCACTCTATCGGATGCACTGGGAGAAGGGAGAACCGACGAAGGACGGCCTCTACTACATCCGGACGCGCACCTTCGACTGGATGAAAGGCGGAGACTCTTATTTCTATGAGATCTCGGTCGTCACTTACAAAAACACACTATGGGGCGGCGCCTATGACACCGATCGGATCATCCGGAAGTCGATGATTGACTGGTGCCCTGTGCAGCCAATGAAAAAGGGGAGAAAATCATGAATTTTGTATTTTGGACAGTTTTGGCCATCATGGCCATCGTCGAAACACTGACGGTCTTCATCGTGAAAAACATCCAGGCGAGAGAAGAGGAGCGCCACGACACAGTCAACACACTGGAGCGTGACGTGACATTCCTGAAGAACGAAGCACGGAAGCAGGCTCAGTTCTTCGTGGATCAGAGGACGCGCCAGGTCTGCGAGCTTGACAGCCTGCGGGACAAAGTCCTCGAGCTGATCAAGATCAACCGAGAAATCTCTAACCGCTATGTCCTTTACAAAGAGACCGCCGACCAGATCGCGGCGAGAGTGAAGAAGGAACTGGAGGAGGAATGCAGCCATGCAGCTGACGATAAAGAAAAAGCCGTATGACGGAGACCCGGCAGCTGACCGAGACAAGTTCATCGGCGGAAGCGATGCCGGCGTGATCTTCGGACTGAATCCGTATAAATCCGCCTATCGGTTATGGGCAGAGAAGACCGGCAAGATCTCCGGGCACGTTCCGGACAACGACGCCATGAGAACCGGCAGAGATCTCGAGCAGTATGTCGCGGAGCGCTTCTGCGAGCAGACAGGCAAGAAAGTCCACCGGGTAAACGCCACTTACTACATCGATGAATATCCATTCATCGCCGGACATGTCGACCGGAAAATTGTCGGCGAGAATGCCATCCTGGAATGCAAGACGGCCAGCAGCTTCCAGAACGAGGAATACGCCGCCGGAAACTTCCCGGCCCACTATTACGCTCAGTGTCAGCACTACATGGCAGTCACAGGCGCGGACAGGGTCTATCTTGCCTGCCTGTGCTTCCCACATCTCTATTTCACCTGTTACGAACGCGACGAGGCTGAAATCGAGGCGCTGGTGAGCGCGGAGTGTGAGTTTTGGAGAATGATCCAGGAAAACGAAGAACCGGCGCCAGACGGCTCAGAATCGAGCGCTGAGACGCTTCGGGAACTCTATCCGGACAGCGATCCCGGCAAGAGCCTCACAATGACCAAGGACATCACGAAGGCGCTCGAAGTCTTGGAGAGCATGAAACAGACCGCAGATCAGATCAAAGCCGAGATCGAGACACAGCAGAACATCATCAAAGCGTTCATGGGAGAAGCCGAGACGGCAGTCAGTGCCGACTGGACAGTCACATGGAAGACACAGAAGAGAACCGCGATCGACACGGCGCGGCTCAAGGCTGAGCGTCCGGACATCTATGAACACTATCAGAAAACCACAGAGAGCAGAACATTCAGAACAAAGAGGAGTAAAAAGAAATGACAGAAAAGAAACCACAGACAACACTGCAGGCGGCATCCGCCGCAAAAGCACCGGACGCACTTCAGAAGGCGAAGAAGGTGCAGTTCCAGGCGATCATCAAGAACGCCAACGTCCAGCAGAACATCATGAGCACGCTCGGAGACGCCGCAAAGGCGAAAACCTTCACGTCTTCCCTGATCTCGGCAGTGAGCACGAACCCACAGCTGAGAGAGTGCGAAGGCATGAGCATCATCTCTGCCGCGCTCCTGGGCGAGTCGCTGAACCTGTCACCGAGTCCACAGCTTGGCCAGTATTACATGGTCCCCTTCAAAGACACAAAGTCTGGCACCACGAAAGCGACCTTCCAGCTTGGGTGGAAAGGCTACTATCAGCTGGCACTCCGCTCCGGTCAGTACCGCAATATTGACGCCGTGTCCATCAAAGAAGGCGAACTGGATCACTATGACCCGATCACCGGCGAGATCTCCATCACAGCGATCGACGACCCGATCGAGAGAGAAAACGCCAAGACGGTCGGCTATTATGCATATTTCGAACTTCTGAACGGTTTCAAAAAGTGCATTTACTGGCCGCGCGAAAAAATGGAAGCGCACGCTCTCAAATACTCGATGGGATACCGTGCGAAAAAAGGCTATACGTTCTGGGAGAAAGACTTCGATGCCATGGCATTAAAAACCATGTACAGACAGCTCATCAGCAAATACGGAATCATGAGCATCGAGATGCAGCAGGCATTCGTCAACGACATGACAGTCCAGTCAGCACCGGAGACAGCCGAGGACTCTGCAGAACCGATCTATTTCGACTCAGAGACAGGGGAGGCGATTGAGGAATGAGACCACAGATCAACGCCGAAATCCTTCTCAAAGAGCTCCAGGACGAGCTCCGGAAGGTGGAAGTCAACATCATGGATCCTCTCTGTGACCCGAAGATCAAGAGAAAGATCACGCTGACGATCATCGTCGACCCGCATGGCGACGAGACTGCCATGCCGATCATCACGGCACACATCGGGCACACATTGGCGCCGCGTGACTGTTCTGCCATCGCTGCCGTGTGCCAGCAGATGAGCCTCTTCGACACCGGAGAACGCGAAGTTCCGGAGGTTCTCGGAGATGCCTGACGCTTATATCCTCGGCATCGATCCGGGGAATGAAAACACAGCCTGGGCACTGATCGACGCGGAGACATGCCGTCCGGTCGGATGCCAGAAAGCACTGAATCCTTTCGCTTACATCGGCATGGTCGAGGCAATCGACAAAGTCCTCACGGAATCGAACGAAAAGGCGCGGATCTATGTCGCCATCGAGATGATTGCATCCTATGGCATGCCGGTCGGTGCGGAAGTGTTCGACACCTGTGTCTGGATCGGACAGCTGATCGAGCGCTTCACGAAGTGGGGAGGCGCAAGCGACGTCCGCTATGTCTACAGACAGGAGGAGAAGCTGACGCTCTGCCATTCTCCAAGGGCCAACGACGCGACGATTAAGCAGGCGCTGGTGGATCGTTTCGCAAAGGGCGAGCCGAACTACGGAAAAGGGAACAAAGCCGCGCCGGGATGGTTCTACCGTTTCAAGGCTGACATCTGGTCGGCCTATGCCGTGGCGGTGACATACAAAGACCGGCACATCATAGAAGGGGAGTGTGATGCAGATGGCTTTGAACAATTTACAGATTGAGTTCGCGGACATCGACGACAACTATCGGGAGTTCGTGAACAAGTTCAAACCAAAAAAGACAACGGACGACTGCTACACTCCGGACAACGTCTTCGAGGCTGTCAAAAACTGGTGCATTGCCGAGTATGGACTCGACGCTGAAAAGATCCTCCGACCATTCTGGCCAGGCGGCGATTATGAGCGGATGGAATACCCGGACGGCTGCACAGTGATCGACAATCCGCCGTTCTCAATCCTGACGCAGATCTGCCGGAAGTATCTGCAGGAAGGCATCCGCTTCTTCCTGTTCGCTCCAACGCTGACGAACTTCTCCATCGGAGGAGGAGCGCCGGGAGTTTGTCATATCATCACGAACTCGGACATCACCTATGAAAACGGTGCGGTCGTTAACACTTCATTCGTGACGAATCTGGACGAGAATCTGATCCGGACAGCGCCGACACTGCACGCAGCCATCGAGCGCGAGGACAAGATCAACCGCCAGAAGGACAAGACCATCCTGCCGAAATATGACTATCCTCCGGAAGCTCTGACGTCTTCCATGTGTGCATACATCGCCGCGCGAGGCATAGAGCTCACGATCAGAAAGGACGAGGCGGTCTTCATCCGTGCACTCAGCTCGCAGAGAACGGTCAAGAAAGCAATGTTCGGGGGGGGGTTACCTCATGAGCACAGCAGCATCGAATCGAAAGGCAGCGGCGGAGAAAGCAGCGGCGGAGAAGGCAGCGGCGGAGAAGGCAGCGGCGGAGAAGGCAGCGGCGGAGAAGGCAGCGGCGGTTCATTGGCCTCTGTCCAGTCAGGAGAAAGCCGCGATCGAATACATGGACAGGAAAGCCGCCGAGAGAGGCGAGCCGGATGAATGAGCAGGGCTTTGTCGTTCTGCACAGGAAGCTCTTAGAGTGGAAATATTTCCAGTTTCCTTATGCTGTCGCACTTTGGGTGCATCTGATCATGAGAGCCAACTGGAAGCCCGGTTTCTTCCTCGGAATGGAGATCCCACGCGGATCTCTGGCGACTTCTATGAAGTCATTGGCTGACGAAACAGGCATGGACGAGAGGACGGTTCGCCGGTGGTTAAAAAAATTTGAGGATGATGGGCAAATTACACGCAAATCCACAAACCGCTTCACCGTCATAAACATCACTAATTATCGGGCTTTTCAAGACATTCCGGACGATAGGGTGTCCGAACAGATGTCCGAACAGATGTCCGAACAGATGTCCGAACAGATGTCCGAACAGATGTCCAACAATAGAACAAAGAAACAAAGTAACAAAGAAACAAAGAAACAAGAGAGAGGGGGATTCACGCCGCCGACTCTCGAAGAAGTCCGGGCCTATGCTTCCGAAAATATGATGATCGTCAACCCTGACAAATTCTTCGACCACTATTCCGCCAACGGCTGGAAGATCGGAGGCAAGGGACAGATGAAGGACTGGAAGGCAGCTCTCCGGAACTGGGATCGCAAAGACCAGGAAATGAAACAAACGAAAGAAAGAGAGGACTGGGCATTTTGAAAAAAGAAGAAGTCCGGCAGCTGCTCGTGCTGCTGAAGGAATACTTTCCGAATAGCTTCATCCATCACACAGCAGAGGGCAGCAAATTGATTTTCTCTGTATGGCTGGAGACATTCAAAGACGAAGACACGAAACTCGTGCAGACGGCAGTCATGAAGCTGATCCAGAGCAACACGACCGGCTTCGCGCCGACGATCGGCGAGATCCGGGAGAAGATGCTCGAACTGACTGGCGTCCACATCATGACGGCTGACGACGTATGGAACAGAGCACGCAGATTCTGGTGCAATCTCGGCACGCGGAATCCTTCAGAGATCGAGCCGCGGTATAAAGAACTGCCGGAGGAAGTGCAGCGCATGTTCACGATCGACGACATGATCCACATGGCAGACATGCAGACGGCTGACGTCATCAATTACGAGAAGCCGCGATTCATGAAAGAGTACCGGCACATCGAGGCACAGCACAAGGCGGAACTCCTCGGAGGCTCAATCACCGGCAGCGCTATCGGTTATTCCGAGAACCTGATGCTGGAAAGAGGCGACGAAGACGACAGTTAGGAGGAAATGCACGAATGAAGAAGAGAGACCTGACAGAGCTTGACAAGCTCGAGCAGTATCTAAAAACGCACGGAGTCGATTATGTCCGGCAAGACTGGACAAACAAGAAGCTGAGCAACATGTGTGCGCGGAACATATGGGCGCATATGGAATCTCTTGACGATATTTATGACCATCATCAGATCATCGTCATGGAAGACGGCAGGCGCGTCTGGGACGTTGTCTGTCACTACGGGTCATATGGCGCAGTAGAGGGTCTTCTCGAAGGCATGGGCGAGATCTTCGAGGAAGATGTCGAGGGCTGGCTGACAGCTGACGAAGTCATCGCCAGGATTGAGAAACACGCACAGGAGCCGGAAACATGACAACACAGTCCGACGAGATCCTTCTGCAGATCCAGCAGACACGGAGAGAACTTCTCAGAACCGAAAGCTGGAAACGCCGGAAGGATCTCCGCCGGCACATGGAAAAGTTACAGACTCAGCTCGACAAGCTGAGAGGAAAAGAGGAGAGAAAACAAAATGAAAGACAAAAAAATAATTCCTGATGATTTTGAGTTTTCTGCAATGGTCGACGCGGACAACATCGACCCGGAAACACTGAAGGAAATTTTTGGCGGTGATCCTGACGAGGTTCTCAAAAAAGCAGATCAGCCATTCGATGACGTCGAAGAATTTGAGAAATTCGCGAAAGAGCACGGTGTTATCGTTTGTGCCAGATTCAAAACGACAGAGCTCAAAACCAAGAACACCGAAGTGATCGCACTGAACACTGTCGTCGCAGATGCTGACAGACGTCTCATCATCGAAGGCATCGCTGCCATCATTAACGCCATTCTGTACAAAGAAGAACTCCGGATGCCGTTCCTGTCGAGACTTGCCGGAATCATGGAGAACCAGGAGAAGGATCTCCGAAAGCGTGGGAGGCTGTCATGATCAACCGGGTGGTTTTGGTCGGGAGACTGACGAAGGACGTGGAAGTCCGGAAGACGCAGAGCGGGCTGTCGTGTGCGAACTTCACAGTCGCCTGTGACCGCTTCAGGAAGAAAGACGACCAGGAACAGAGCGCGGACTTCATCAACTGCGTCGCATGGAGGCAGGCGGCGGACTTCCTTGGCAGCTACGCACAGAAGGGCATGCTCGTCGGCATCGACGGAAAGATCCAGACGCGAAGCTATGAAAACCGCGACGGACAGAAGGTATATATCACGGAAGTCCTCGCCGATTCCGTGCAGATCCTCGAGAAGAAGGACAACGGCACAACAGCGAAGAGAGAAAGCCGGGCACCGGCCGGAAATGTCAGCATCAAGATCGAGGACGCCGACAGGGGTCTCGACTTCGCAGGCTCGTCTCTGGACATTTCCAGTGACGACTTGCCATTTTGACGAAAGGGAGAAAACAGCATGAAGAAACTGAAAGAGGCACTCCTGGAGGAAGCTATTTCTGCACTATTCGATGACCAGGACGTTTATATACTCACACGCATCACTGCAGCCACCACGCTCGCAGAACTCGCCGAGGCTGACAAGTTCATCATTCTCGAAGACGTCGAGCCACAGGAGGCTCAGAACGAAGCGACAGAGGCTCCGAAGAAGACAAAGCCAGCCAAGAAGAAACCGGCACCGGCAGAAAAGATTGCAGATCCGGAATCCAGAAAACAGATCGACACCGGAAAGATCCGTGCACTGAGTAAAGCCGGATGGACGACGGCAGCGATCGCGGCGGAGATGGGAATCAGTCAGCCGACGGTTCTGAAGTATATCCGCCAGGAGACGGAGGTGAAATAATGAGCTACGACATCGGGATCTATGTCAAAGTCGAAGGCGAGCCAATCTTTGCAGAGATCGCAGCGCCGGAATTTTCCAGCCCGACTTATAACCTCGGCAAAATGTTCCGGGCGTGCATGGACTGGGACTTTGAACAGGGAAAGTATTACCCGTGCACTTATGTTATCAAAGCGGTCGAGCATGGGATCAAGGAACTCGTGGCCAGGCATTCAGTGTATGACAAGTACATCCCACAGAACACCGATATTCCGACGTCCATGCTTTCAAACCATGCCGACGCGCTCCAGGTGCTGCTGAGCATCAGAGACTGCATCCTTGAACAGGCGGAGCAGATCCCGGTCAAGTGCCTGTTTATGAGGTGGTAAAGATGAGACCAGAACTTAAAAAGCGCAATGCCAGGTTGGCAAAAATCCGCAGAGAAAAAGCAAATCATTCCTCTGAGGTTTCCGAAGCATTAAAAGATGGGCTCGCTATGGGCAGAGCTGAAGCGTTACAGCATCCAGGAAGTAAGCTCTATAGAGCAGAGGTTGTTTTCGACTGGCAGGCGATGCTTCTTTCGTTTGATGAACGGCAAAAGATTGCAAAGACAATGCTCTCTAAGAAACTTATAGACGCGGTAAAGGATCAAATTGACATTACAGTTCTTGGAGACGGAACCAGAGAGATCTGGCGGGGCCAGCTCGCCGTCGGAGGGATTGAGAAGGTAATGATTCCATTCATGCGTTAGCGCAGAAGCTGGATGGTAAAGAAGAGAGGAAAGAAGAATGAGACTGATTGATGCAGAGGAAGCAAAAAAGGCTTTGATGGGATGGGAAACTGACCCAACAGATGAAGAAATTGAATATACAATTGATAATTTACCGATAATTGACGCTGCTCCTATTCGGCATGGAAAATGGGTAGTAAACAAGTGGGGCGCTTTAGTTTGTTCTGAATGCAACTGGAATGCACCAATGATTGAAACAGGCAGTTTTACAACACGACGTAAAGAATATGACAGGTCAAGATACTGTTGGCATTGCGGAGCAAAAATGGATGGTGAAAAAGAATGAAAAGTAGGGAAGACGAAACCTGGATAAAATACGAAGAAAACTCATATTGTGGAGATTATCTGCTTGCTCAGATTGCGTTGTCTCTTGGTCGCATTGCAGACATGTTGGCCGAACAGCAAGGATACATTGTCCGGTATGACGAGGAGAGGAAAGAAGAATGACAGAATACATCGACAAAACAAAAGCGATTGAATGTATTGAATCATTCGAGACCATTGATGCCGAGCCTGTCAAACAAGGTAATTGGATTCCGTTCAATGAACAGAAGCCAAAAAGATCATATACATTAGAGTTTCTAGTAACCGTAAAAAAGGGAGAAGATACTTTGAAAGTCATCATAGCAAGATGGTCAAGTTGTGGATGGGGTAACGATATATATGATGCATTCTGCTGTCCACAGCTAGTAACCATTAATAACAGACCAATGTATGTGGAACAACCTATTCCTAATGATGAGGTTGTTGCATGGATGCCATTGCCGAGTCCTTACAAAGGAGAGGAAGAATGAGCCATCTTATAGAAAAAGCTGATATAGACAATTATTTTGAAAAAACATTCTGCAAGGAGTGCAGAAGGAAAAATGCTGGACTCGGTGTCATCGGATGCAAATGTACTTGTACTGTGAGTGAAATTCGAGAGGCATTGTTATCAACAAAAGAGGTGGAAGCTGAGCCAGTCAAACGCGGAAAGTGGCTGCTCGGGGGAAAGTACTCAGAGTGCAATGGTGACGCACCTTTTTATCCGATGGCTTCGACGTATTACGAAAGCAAATACTGTCCGCATTGCGACGTGAAAATGAACGGAGGAAAAAAATGAACGTAGAAGATATTCTCGGGGCGATTTTATTATTCGCCTTTGCAAGCATGGGATTCGGCATGGCTTGTTTTATCTGGGTCTTTGTCTGGGAGTGCTTTGAGGAGACCGAGATCGGGAGCGCAATCACAAAGAAAATCACTGAATGCATTGAAAGGGACAGGAACGACAGCAATGAATAGTTCGAAGTACACGCAGGGCAAACGGATCACTTCGATCAGTGAGTTCGATGCCTGTGAAAGCCTTTGGTACAAGTGGAACGGTAAGACGACACACAGATCCGTTCTCATGTCGTTACAGTACCGCACACTTTTGAACTTAATCAAAAACGGCTGCATATATACGGCAGAAGCGCCGCCGAGATTCAAGGTCGGCCAGTACATCATCTATCACAACGGCGAAAGATACGAGCTCGGACGGATCAAGAGCCTGCTACAAAACGGAGCGTTCGTCGCCTACAACGAAGGAGACACCGGCGCTATGACAGCCTACGAACTCATGCATCCGCTCTTCAATGAGTACTGCATCAAAGAGACAACTCTGGGAGGCGACTTCTTTGAAAACAGTGAGAAATGAGCGAGTCAGGACACCGGACGAGTTCCATGTCATGGACATCCTGACGGCAAGATATAAAGTCTCGCTATTCGCCAGGACGATCAGCGAAGTCCATCTTCTGACTCAGTACAGTCCGCTTTTCATAGAAATCCGCTGGCCGGAAGAATCTCGAAAACCGAACTGCTACACCATGACAGTCGCCAGGAACGAACGCACAAAAGCCGTCTATGCAGCGAGAGACATCACGCTCGAGGAGGTCAGTCAAGTTCTCGGCAGATACTGCAAAGCGAAAAGCACGGAGGAGATGCAGCTGCGCCTGTTTTGACAGAGAGGAGTGGGAACATGGAAATGACACTGGAACGACTTAGAGCGTTCCGAGGTATCCAGAAAGAAGTCGAGGAGATCCAGCGGGAAATAGACTTGTTATATTTCCCAATCACATCGCCGAACGGAAGAACCGGCGAGGGATACAGATCGACGCCGGGAGACCCGACAGCTTCGGCGGTAAAGCAGATCATGCGCCAGGAAGCCAAACTCGAGCGGCACCGTCAGCATCTGGCCGAAGAACTTGAAGCCATCGAGACATGGCTCGAAACTCTTCCGGATCGTGAGCTTTGTGCAATCATCAGAGCGCATTATCTTCTTGGCGACAGCTGGTCGAGATGCACACAGAGGATTCTGACCTACGAGAACAGCGACACGGCAAAGATGAGAGTGTATCGCTATTTCAAAAAGTGAGCCGCCACGATACGGCGACGCATGATATTTTGGTATCGGTGAAAAACGGAGCTGAGCAGGCGGCTCCGTTTTTTCGTGGCTGCAGAATGCCGGAGACTCATATGTGTGATTTCCTTCTTGGGTTGCTAGCAGCCAGGCGCGAGCTCTCCTGTCGTCTCCGGCATTTTTTTGTATGAAAGACTTTGCTAAATCGTTTTACAGATCAAAGGCGTGGCAGGCGGTTAGAGAGGCGGCAATGAAGCGGGACGCTCGGCTGTGTGTCGATTGTCTGGCTGAAGGACGCTACACTCCGGCGGAAGAAGTTCATCACATCGAGGAGCTGACACCGGAGAACATTCACGATCCGAGTGTCACGCTGAACCTGTCGAACCTTGTCAGTCTGTGCCGGGAGTGTCACAAGAAACGGCACGGAGCACGCATGCATCGCTATGACGTTGACGAGTTCGGCAGAGTCACGATCCGCTGACAGCCCCCCATCTCGAGGGCGTTTTTTGATGCCCTTGGAGACCGGTGGGTGGAGTCTTGTTTTTCTCTGAAAGTAACGCGAAGGGGGTGCTAGTTTGTCCAAGATGAAAAAAGAAAACCGGATCAAGCGCAGGCTGGCCGAGCTTCGCCGGATCTATTCGAAGCTGCCGGAGAAGCAGCTCGCAATTGCCGAGCACCTGATCAAAAACGCGGCCTTCATGGAGATCGAACTGGAAGATCTGCAGAAAATCATCGCCAAAGAGGGCGCTTCCGATGAATATCAGAACGGCGCCAACCAGCACGGCCGAAAAGCCTCGGCAAATCTGCAGGCTTACAACAGCTTGGTCAAATCCTACAACATGGTTAACAGTCGGCTCGAGGCAATGCTTCCACCAGAGGAGGAGACGGACGATCTGGACGAGTTCCTGAGCGAAGATGAATAACTACATACTGGCTTATTATCAGGCGATTCGGAATGGCAGCGAGATCGTCGGGCGATGGATCGCGGCGCTGTATGAGATCATCGTGACAGGCATCGAGGACGGCACTTATGTCTTCGATCAGAAAAAAGCCAACAAAGCCATCCGGTTCGTCGAGAAGTACGTAAAACATAACAAAGGAAAGCTCGGCGGTCAGCCTCTGAAGCTGGAGCTTTACCAGAAGGCCATGATCTCGTGCATCTTCGGGATCGTTGACCACGAAGGGAAGCGGCAGTTCCGAGAGATCTTCATCGTCCTCGGCCGCAAGATGGGCAAAACCTTAGTCGCCGCTGCCATCATTGCATACGAGGCTTATGCGGACGGAGAGTTCGGCTCGGAGATCTACTGCATCGCGCCGAAGCTCGACCAGTCTGATCTGGTCTATTCGGCGTTCGAGTTCACTAAGGATCACACGCCGGCATTCGCGTCCCGGACGGAGAAACGGAAAACGGATCTCTACATCAAGCAGAGCAACACGACGATCAAGAAGATCGCGTTCTCCGAGAAGAAAGCCGACGGCTACAACCCGCAGCTCACCATTGCCGACGAGATGAGCAGCTGGCCCGGGCCTCGTGGCCTGAAACAATACGAAGTCATGATCTCCGGCACCGGCGCGAGAGAAGAGCCGCTAATGGTGGCAATCAGTTCGTCCGGTTACGAGAACGACGGCATCTATGACGAGCTGATGAAGCGCAGCACGGCTTTCCTGAACGGCAACAGCAGAGAGAAGAGGCTCCTGCCCTTCCTCTACATGATCGACGACGTCAACAAGTGGGACGACATCAACGAGCTCCGGAAGAGTCTGCCGGGCATGGGAGTTTCTGTTCAGGTGTCGTTCATTCTCGATCAGATCGACATCGCATATGAGTCACTCTCCAAGAAAACGGAGTTTTTGACTAAATACTGCAACATAAAACAGTCAAGCAGCCAGGCATGGCTTCGCGCTCAGGATGTCCAGAAGGCAGACAGCGGCGTGACGCTGAAGCTGGAAGACTTCCGCGGCTGCTATTGTGTCGGCGGTATCGACCTCTCACGGACGACCGACCTCACATCATGCTGCATAGTCATCGAGAAGAAACAAAAGCTCTATGTCTTCACACAGTTCTATCTTCCCGGTGAACGCATCCAGGAAGCGGAAACGAGGGACGGCGTTCCGTATTCGGCATACATCCAGCGCGGAATCCTGAAAGCATCCGGCGAGAACTTCGTGGACTATCGTGATTGTTTCCAATGGTTCGCGAGCCTCGTGGAGAAGTATCAAATCTATCCGCTGAAAGTCGGATACGACCGATACAACGCACAATATCTCACGCAAGATATGAAAAACTACGGCTTCCATATGGACGACGTCTATCAGGGATTCAATCTCTCAGGAGTCATTGACGAATGCGAGGGCATGATGAGAGACGGCCGTTTCGACATCGGCGACAACGATCTGCTGAAAATCCATCTGCTGGATGCGGCAGTGAAACAGAACACGGAAGACCTTCGGAAGAGGCTCGTCAAAGTCTCGGCGAAGGCGCATATAGACGGCACCGCGGCGCTTCTGGATGCGCTGACGGTGCGACAGAAATGGTATTCAGAAATCGGCGAACAGCTGAGAAATGAAGCGAGGTGAATATGGGGATTTTTGAAAAACTGTTCAAAAAGCAGAATGTCGAGAAAGCGAAGTCGTACGACGGATACTTCGAGACCTTAACAGCTTACCGTCCGCATTTTACCTCGTGGAACGGAAAGCTCTATGAGTCCGAGCTGGTCAGAGCGGCAATCGATGCCAGGGCGCGGAACATATCCAAGCTGAAAGTGGAGATCATTGGAGCGGCGAAGCCGAAGCTCCAGAGTCGTCTGAGAATGCGACCGAATCCATGGCAGACGTGGAGCCAGTTCCTCTACAGGACGAGCACGATCCTCGACATGCACAACACGGCGGTCATCGTGCCAGTCTATAACGACTTTATGGAGACAGTCGGCTATTATACCGCGCTGCCGAAAAAGTGCGAGGTCGTCACAGTGGACGGCGAGCCATGGCTCCGCTATGAGTTCGCAGACCGAAAGAAGGCGGCGGAGAAGCTGAGCCTGTGCTCAGTCCTCACGCGCTTCCAGTATTCCAGCGACTTCTTCGGAGAACCGAACAACGCACTCGATCCGACCATGGCCATGATCCACATGAACAACGAAGCGATCAAAGAAGCCATGCGGAACGGCGCGACATACAGGTTCATGGCGAGGAACAACAACTTCGCCAGCGATGAAGACCTGAAGAAAGAACGCAAGCGCTTCACCGAGATCAATCTCAGGAATGACGAGCGGCGTGAGAACGGCGGACTTCTGCTCTTCCCGAACACATACACGGACATCAGGCAGCTCGAGCAGAAGGCTTTCACAGTGCCGACTGACGAGTTAAAAGAGATCCGGACGTCTGTCTATAACTATTTTGCGGTCAATGAAAAGGTGCTTCAGTCCGAAGCATACGGTGATGCATGGGCCGCTTTTTATGAGTCTGTGATCGAGCCGTTCGCCATCCAGTTCTCGGAGTCGATGACGCTGGCAATGTTCACAGAAACCGAGATCTCACACGGCACGAAGGTTATGGCGACATCGAATCGTCTGCAGTATCTGACGACCACGGAGAAGCTCAACGTCTCCGCACAGATGGCAGATCGCGGCGTGATGAACAGAGACGAGGTAAGAGAGATCTGGAATCTGCCGCCGCTGCCGGACGGACAGGGACAGGCTTACACGATCCGCGGCGAGTACTACATGATTGACGAGAACGGAAACTTCACAAGAGAAGGCACAGAGGGAGGTTCAGGCAATGCCTAGAGCAAATTTAGAGAAGATCCTGGCCAAGATCGACCAGGGCAGGCAGTTCCGCCGGAATGATATGCATCCAGAGTTCAGAGCGCTCGACAGGGATGCGAACAACGGAGACATGATCGTCGAGGGACATGCCACAACATTCGACGAAGAGTATGAGCTCTTTGAATATGACAACTGGAACGGCTACAGAGTCCACGTCGTCGAGAAAGTAGACCGCCATGCATTCGATGAGACAGACATGTCGGACGTCATCTTCCTCTACGACCACGCCGGCCGTGTCATGGCACGAAACAGAAACGAAACACTAACAGTAAAGCCCGACAATGTTGGGCTTTTTATTCGGGCGAATCTGTCCGGCTCCGATCTTGGGCCGGGACTGTATTCCGATATTCAGAACGGTTACGTCGACCGCATGTCTATGCAGTTCACCGTCGCAGCGCACCAGATGACGGAAGAACGCGATGACGAAAACAAGACGATCAGAATGATCAGAACCATCACCAGGATCGGCAAGCTCTACGACGTCTCGGCTGTCGGCATCCCGGCTAATGATGGCACTGATATTTCGGCCCGTAGCTTTGCGGACGGAGTGATCCAGGAGCTGGAAGCGGAGCGACTTCTCAAGGCTGAAAAAGACAAGAGGGCGAAGGCCCTGAAGCTGAGCATTGATCTCAGTTTAGAAAGGTGAACAAAAATGCACACAAGAGAAGAAATTCAGAACAGACTGGCAGAGATCCGTTCCATCCTGGAAGGTGATCTGACAAATGTCAACGTTGACGAGCTCCAGACAGAAGTCAGAAGTCTGACGGAAGAGCTCCGCACTCTCGAGCAGCGCGCCAACGCAGCGCGTGAGCTCCGCAACTCCATCGCAAACATGGGAAGCGCCGAAGTCGTCGGCACAATGCCAACAGCACAGCGCCAGACTTCCGGCACAGAGTACCGCAACAGCCAGGAATACATGGAAGCATATGCTCGTTACCTCGTTTCCGGTGACGAGACAGAATGCCGTGCGCTCCTGACTGAAAACGCTCCGGAAGAGAACAACGGCCAGCTCGCTGTCCCGGTTTATGTCGAAGACAGAATCCGCACAGCTTGGGAAAATGACGAATTTATGCGCCGTGTTTCCCGTTCCTATCTCCCGGGCAATCTGAAGATCGGCTTCGAAATCTCCGGATCTGAAGCAGAGATCCATCTGGAAGGTAACGAAGGTCCTCAGGAAGAAACTCTGGCACTCGGTTATGTTCAGCTGGTTCCGCAGTCCATCAAGAAATGGATCCGCATCTCCGACGAAGCTATGGATCTTAAGGGTCAGGCATTCATCGACTACGTATATGACGAGCTGGCTTACAAGATCGTCAAGAAGGCCGCATCCGTTGCCATCGCTGCAATCCTTGCAATGCCGCAGACATCCAGCGCAACACAGCCGGCCGTTGCTTCCATCACTGCAGCACTGACAGCTGCCACAATCGTCAATGCAGAGGCAGAGCTGACTTCCGAAGTCAACGAAGTCGTTGCGATCATGAACAGAAAAACACGCGCAGCCCTGAAGGCTCTGCAGATCACATCCGGCACCAATGTCGGCGATCCGTTCGACGGCCTGGATGTCGTTTACACTGACGCGCTGCCGGCATATGCTGCTGCAACAGCAGGCCAGGCGTACATGATCGTCGGTGACATCGCTGACGGTATCCGCGCCAATTTCCCGAACGGTGACGAGGTCAAATTCAAGTTTGACGATCTCAGCGAAGCGGAAGATGACATGGTCAAGATTGTCGGCCGTATGTATGCCGCCATCGGTGTCGTGGCGCCTCTGAGATTCTGCAAGGTTCTCAAGGCTGCCTAATGCCTGAGGTTATTCTTAAAACCGCGACTCATATCTACGCACAGCCGGGAGAGGCCACCGTCACAGAGGCGGAGGCTTCCCGGCTTTGTGCTCTCGGAGTCGCAGAGCTGAAAGCAGAAGCGACACCGGAACCGGCAGAGACACCGACACCGGAACCAAAAAAGAAAACAACGAAGAAGGCGGCGAAATAATCCGCCTTCTTTTTCGAAGATTGGAGGCACACACATGAGCGAAACAGAAAGCATTCAGTCTGATCTGACGCTTCTTCAGAAAGTCAGAAAAAAGGTAAGAGCGACCTATACCGTTTTTGACGATGAGCTGACCGATCTGATTAACGCCGCCCTCGCAGACCTTCACATTGCAGGTGTCAATGGTGAGAATTACGTCACTACTGACCCACTTATCATCCAGGCAGTTAATACGTACTGTGCGATGAACTTTGGAGAACCTGAGGACTATGACCGACTGAAAGCGTCATACGACGAGCAGAAGGCACAGCTCCGCATGGCCACAGGATACACAGACTGGGGTGATTTGGATGCGTCATGATGTCCCGGTCATTCTGATCGGCGAGACGTACACACAGGACGACATGGGCGTTCCTAGAGCCACCGAGACACAGACACAGGTGTTCGCACAGATCACAAGCGTCAGCGCCTCGGAGTGGTTCGAAGGCGGCCGCGCCGGTCTTAATCCGGAGTTCCGTGCGGAAATCTATTCCGCGGAGTATTCCGGACAGAAGATCCTCGTGAAGGACGGCACACGCTACGGCGTATATCGCACATACCAGAAGAACATCGACCGGATTGAACTCTATTGCGAGCTGAAGAAGGGAAGTGAGTGACATGCCACAGATGCACGTTGGCCATGTGAAGTCCAATGAGTTCATGCTGGCAGTCACGAAAGCCCTCGAAGAGTGGGATGCATCCGTGATCTATGCGGTCAATGTAGCCGCGAAAGAAACGGCAGACGAGGCGGCTGAAATGCTTCACTCTGCAGGTGATTTCAACGGCAAGAAATACCGCAAAGGGTGGAAGGTCACATCCAAGCAGAAGAGCCGCGGAGATGTCGAGCAGATCGTCCACAACAAAGACGAGTATCGACTGACGCATCTCTTGGAGTTTGGCCACGCAAAGCAGAGCGGAGGAAGGACTCGAGCCTTCCCACATATCGCTCCAGTCGCTGACAAGTGTCCGGAAATCTTCGAGAAAAAGCTGAGAGACATGATTGGGGAGGTATCGTCATGAAATTCACGGAGGTCTATGCACTGCTGAAGCGCTCCGGTCTTGACGTTGGCTATTACCAGTGGGAAGAAGACAATGTTCCGGCGTTGCCGTATATTCTCTACTATTTCCCGAACATGGATCCGGAGACTGCTGATAATTCGAACTATGCGGCGATCTATCAGCTGAACGTGGAGCTTTACACGAAAAACAAAGATTTTGAACTGGATGCCATTCTGGACACCGTACTCAAAGACGGCGGCATGGTCTTCCGGAAAGAAGAAACATACATCAATTCGGAACGAATGTATGAAGTGCTTTACACAATGGAGGTTTTAATCGATGGGTAGAGTCAGATTCGGATTTTCTAAACTTCATTATGCAAAGGCGACAGAAGGAACTGGCGGTGCTCTTACCTACGGAACACCGGCAGCCATTCCTGGCGCGAAGCAGATGAGTCTGTCACCGGCCGGATCAACGATCAACGAGCCGGCAGATAACACAACATGGCACACATTCAACACGAACGACGGATACACCGGCACGATCGAATTTGAAGACACAGCGGACGCTGACGCATTCCTGACGGAGGTTCTTGGCCACACGCTCGATTCAGCCGGCGGCATTCTGGAAAAAGCCGACGACAAGCCGGTCGAGTTCGCCATCCTGGCTCAGTTCGAACTGGCAGGCGGCACAGAAGTCGGTAAGCGTGCGTGCTTCTACAGATGCGTGGCATCTCGTCCCAATGTTGACGCACAGACAACAGAACAGGGAAGCGTCACAGTCGCGACCAATGTCATCAACGTGACAGTGCTGCCGAGGCTGAACGATGCAGCCGTCAAATACACGGCACCGAGCACAGCTTCGAATTATTCCACATGGTTCGACGCAGTGCCTGAAGCCTAAACAACGAGAGAAGAGGAGAGAGAACAATGAGAGAGACAGTCATGATAGACGGGAAGCCGGTGGAGCTGAAAGCCACCGCGTCAACGCTGAGGAGATACAGAGCGTGGTTTAATCGCGATCTTGTGAAAGACTTCAAGACAGTCGAGAAAGAGCTGAGAGATTCCGGAGGAGATGTCGCCAGTGGTGACGTCCTGGAAATCATTCAGAATCTAACCTATGTGATGGCACGACAGGCAGACTCAACCGTCCCGAATAACATTGATGACTGGCTCGATCAGTTCGATTCTTTCCCGGTTGAGGACTTCGCTGTCGATGTCGTCACGCTTTGGGCGAGATCGCTGAAAGCTGACATCGAATTAAAAAACGTGTGAGGCCGTCGGCTCGTCCAGAGTCTACGGCCTTAATTCTTTTGAGGTGCGTGCAGATCGGTCTTTCGATGGCAGATCTGGACACGCTCACGCTCGGCATGGTTTATGAATTATTTGCCGAAAAAGCCAACGATTCCTATGAGTGGGGAGAGGAAGCAACACTGGAAGACATAGAAAACTTTTAACAGGAGGCGAGCATGGCCAACAGAATCAAAGGCATCACTATTGAGATTGATGGCAATACAACGAAATTGACTGACTCGCTGAAAAAGGTCGACACGTCACTCCGTGACACACAGGCACAGCTTCGGGACGTGAACAAGCTCCTAAAGCTCGACCCTTCAAACGTCGATCTCTTACGACAGCGGCACGAGCTGCTCGGTAAAGCGGTAAATGACACGAAAGAGCGGCAGAAACAGCTGACGGAGGCTCTTGAGCAGTCAAAGAAAGCCGGAGACACAGAAGAAAACAGAAAGCAGCAGGATCTTCTCCAGAGAGAGCTGATCGAGACGACCAGCAGACTGGAAGATCTTGAAAAACAATACAAGAAATCATCACCGTCTCTGCAGGCAATAAGCGCCAAAACTGGCGAACTTGCGGAAAAAACGAAGGGACTCTCGACAGCTGCCGGCGTTGCCGCCGGTGGCATGCTCGCCATGGCCACGAAGGCAGCCGCATCTGCGGACGATCTGCTGACCATGGCCAACGTGACCGGGCTGTCAGTCGAGGAGCTTCAGAAAATGCAGTATGCCGCGCCGTTCATTGATGTCTCTCTGGAGACAATGACAGGCTCTATCTCGAAGCTGACGAAAAACATGGCGTCCGGTTCGGAAGCATTCAAGAAGCTCGGCATCGAGATCACCGACCAGAACGGCAACATGAGGAACGCCACGGACGTCTGGTATGACGCACTGGAGGCACTTGGACAGGTCGAGAACGGAACTGAACGCGACCAGCTCGCCATGGAGATCTTCGGCAGGAGCGCCATGGAAATGGCCGGACTGGTTGACGATGGTGGAGCATCTCTCCGAGCACTCGGCGATGATCTGGAAGCGACCGGCACGATCCTCTCACAGGATGGAGTCGAGGCCGCGGTCAAATTTAACGACCAGATGGACGAGCTCAAGGGCAAAGCCACCCAGGCATTTTTCTCAGCCGGTGCCGCACTGGCGGACAGTCTTCTACCGGCACTGGAGAAGTTGATTGATGTCGTGGTCAGCGTCCTCGAATGGTTCGGAAATCTTGACGGCACAACGCAGACGGTTATTTTGACAGTTCTCGGCCTCACGGCGGCGATCTCTCCGGTGCTTGGACTGATCTCCACGCTGACCGGGCTGGCGACAGGGCTGAACGTGGCGATGCTGCCAATGATCGGCACCATCGCCGGGATCGTGGCAGCCATCACGGCCGCCATTGCGATCGGCGTGGCGCTCTATAACAACTGGGACACGATCAAAGCCAAAGCCGGCGAGCTCTGGGCGAGCATCACAGCGACCTTTGACGGCATCAAGAACACAATCTCCGAAAAAATCGAGGCGGCAAAGAACGCAGTCAAAACCGCAATCGATGCGATCAAAGGATTCTTTAACTTTAAGTGGGAACTTCCGAAGCTGAAAATGCCGCACTTCTCAGTAAAAGGCTCAGCAAATCCGCTGAGCTGGCTCAGCCAGGGAGTCCCGAAGATTTCCGTGGACTGGTACGCAAAAGCGATGAACAATCCGATCATGCTCAACGGCGCCACGATCTTCGGCATGCAGAACGGCAGGCTCCTCGGCGGAGGAGAGCGTGGTTCTGAGATGATCGTCGGGCGCGACAGCATGATCAACATGATCAGAGCGGCGACAACTCCCGGAAATGTCAACGTCAGCGTCGTCGTAAATGGCAACGTTGATGACTATGAAGCACTGGCGAACACCATCGCCGACAAGATCAACGACCGCGTCATGCGGGATAATGAGGTGTATGCATGAGCACAACGTCACTGATTAGAGACATTTCATTCGCCGGAAAGTGGCTGTCAGATTTCGGCGTTTTCCCGGACTTTTCCAAGGCTTTCAACACTCCGGAATATTCCGTCACGTCCGAGTCAATTCCCGGACGAAATGGGAATCTTTTGAGGGGAAAAACCAGATTCGAGAACAAGCGGCTCACGATTCCGTGTCTGATTAAGCAGAATTTTAAACGGAACTTTGACGACCTCGTTGATTTCCTGACATCGTCATCTGGAACATATCAGCGCCTCGAAATTACAGCGAAGCCGGGAGTCTACCGGATGGCTGCATTTTATACCGCTATCAATCCGGAAACCGGGCCGTTCCTCAGATGGGGAAAATTCGACCTTGTTTTCGATTGCATGCCTCAGCAGTTCCTGAAAGTCGGCGAGAATAAAATCGACTACAGTGACGCGATCGTCACGAGCCTCATGAATCCGACACTAAAGCCGAGCCGTCCTCTTCTGATCGTCGAGCCAACGACAAACGACGGCACCATCACGATCAATGCACAGGTTATCCGGATAAGGGCGAATAATTACCGGTTTTATATCGACTGTGAACTGATGCATGCATATCGCCTCAACTCGTCCAATGCGGTCGTTTCGATGGATGCATATGTCACAATGCCGGACGACTATATCCAGCTGATGCCGGGAGAAAACCGCATCAGCACGAACGACGCAGCCATGGCCATTGTGCCGAGGTGGTGGAGATTATGATCCCGATCATCGTGTCATCCGGTGAGGTCTATGTCGATGCCGCACTGGTCAACAATGCGACCAATCAGCTCGGAAGGCTCACCGGTGCCAGAAGCGCCGAGATATACGAGAGGCTGAACGGAGAATACACAGCGGAGATCCGCATCTCCCGGGAAGCGCTCCATGCGTCAAAGCTCCAGCGGTTCGGACTGGTTAAGTTAAAGGCGAATCAGTATCATCCGCTTCAGCTCTTCCGAATCAATCGAGTAAAGCGCTCCCTGGTTGAAGGTGAAATCATTCTGCAGCTGAATCATATCGGCTATGACCTGAACAAGCTGCCGAGCAGTGTATTCACAGCGACAGGCATCACCGAAGTCGTCAATACATTTAACGGACTGGCCGGACGTGTTTCGTATATGCCGTTCACAATGACGTCAGATCTGACGAATGAGACCAGTGTCCTGCAGGCACAGGTGCCGACACCGTGGAGAACTCTGATCGGAGGATCTGAGGGCTCAATTCTAGACGTCTTCGGAGGTGAAATCGAGTGGAACAATCTCTCGGTCAATATTCTCCAGAATCGCGGCCAGTATCGAAATATCGCCGTCAGATACGGCGTTAACTTGATCGAGCTGACACAGGAGGAAAATATCGCGAACACATACAGCGCGGCGGTCGGATATGTCACAGACGAGAATGACAATGTCATCGTCGGAGGCGTTGTCAGTGACGGCGTTGGCCGGGACTATCCGCTGATCAGATCGGTGGATCTGACCGGAAACGTGCCAGAAGGTGCGACTGTAACGCAGGCTCTGGTGACACAGCTCACGGAGGAGTGGGTCGCGGCCAATCATCCAGCGACGCCGCAGATCGGCATGACGGTCGATTTCAAGACGCTCAGGGACGACAAGCAGCATGATCTCCTGGCACAGTTGGAAGATATCCGGCTCGGAGACACTGTCGAGGTTCTGATCCCGGAGATGGAAATCTCTCAGGAAGCTAAAGTCACGGGAGTCAGGTATGACTGTCTCAACGAACGGATCACACAGATCGAGCTGGGAAACTATCAGCCAAGGCTCGCGTCAACCATTTCAGGCATAAACAAAAGAAGCCGGAGCGCGGCACTTTACGCTTATCCGGTCGGCTCATTATTTTCTACATATGGGAATCTCAACCCGGCTACCACGATCGGCGGGATCTGGACTCTGG
>OCTX014575481.1_pt1 | contig 29637 bp, 23 predicted proteins | sample 1539691 | NCBI WGS metagenome assembly OCTX01 (sample SAMN02144231, study PRJEB22623) | gut metagenome | biome: sheep rumen | host: Ovis aries | place: New Zealand
TTCACGCCAAGACGTTTGCTTTCTGATTCACGGCCGTTCTTAGAACTACCGACACCTTTCTTGTGTGCCATACTCTGTTGTCCTTTCTTTAAGCAATAACAATTTCTTTAACTACTACGTTGGTCAAATCCTGACGGTGACCATTGAGCTTGCGATAACCTTTACGACGTTTCTTGTGGAAAACAAGAATTTTGTCGCCGCGGCACTCGTTGTCGAGCACTTCGCAAACCACTTTAGCGCCCTTTACATAAGGAGCACCTACTTTAACTTTACCCTCGTTGTCCAGGAGCAGTACGTTCTCAAATTCAACGGTTGCGCCTTTCTCGAGTTCGTTCATACGATTGATGAACAGTTTCTTGCCAGCCTCTACTCTAAACTGCTGGCCTTTCATTTCTACAATTGCGTACATTTATATACGTTTGTTTAAATGGTTAGGGCGGTGCGGCGTCTCGTGCTCTGACGGGAACTTAATCTAGCCTGTCCGCAAAAAAGCGTGCAAAATTACTGCTTTTTTCTGACATGACCAAAAAAAATCGTACTTTTTTTAAAGAAAAAGTGCATTTTAATCGTTTGAGCCTGCGAAATAAGACGTTTTTCTGCATTTTTTTTTACAAACTGAGGACTTGGAGGGCTTGCCATTTGTCGTCCTTGATGTCTTTTTTCTCTTTGATGGCTTTGGATAGAGGGACATAGACCACATCGCCGTTCTGTAATCCGACCATGATCGAGCGCTGTTCGTCCATGAGTGCTTGTACAGCGGCACATCCGAATCTGGAAGCGAGAATACGGTCAAAGGCGGAAGGAGACCCACCTCTTTGCAGGTGTCCGAGGATCGTGACACGTGTGCCGTATTCGGGATGGTACTGCTCAATGACTTTCGCCACCGCCTGTGCGCCTCCGGGTACAGCATGCTCCTGCACGAGTACGATTCCGCTGTTCTTATGTTTGCGTCGCCCCTGTCCGATAGCGGCTTCGAGCTGTTCTTCGAGTGTCGCTCTCTCCGGAATGATTGCCGCTTCCGCACCGGCGGCGATGGCGGCGTTCAGGGTGAGGAATCCGGCATCCCGTCCCATGACCTCAACGAGGAAAAGGCGTTCGTGGCTGGTGCCGGTGTCCCTGAGTTTGTCCACACATTCCATGATGGTGTTGAGCGCGGTGTCGTATCCGATCGTAGAGTCGGTACCCCAGAGGTCATTGTCAATAGTTCCCGGTACGCCGATGACAGGAATATTGTATTCCTGCGCCAGAAGGCGTGCGCCGGTGAACGTGCCGTCACCACCGATGACGATCAGCGCATCTATCTGCTCGCGCCGGATGGTCTCAAAAGCGCGTTTGCGTCCCTCTGGCGTTTTGAATTCCTCGCTTCGCGCGGATTTGAGGATCGTGCCTCCTCGCTGGATGATACCACTCACATCCTGGGTGGTAAACTCCTGTACTTCGCCGTCCATGAGACCTTTGTAGCCGCGAAAGATAGCTTTCACGCGGATGTTGTTGGCAATAGCCGCGCGGGTGACGGCACGCACAGCGGCGTTCATTCCCGGAGCGTCGCCTCCCGAGGTCAGCACTCCGATAGTATTGATTTGATATTCCATAATTATATGATTTTTTGTGGTGTTGAAAAATGCTTCAGTAGTCCTTCGCATGCGGTGTATATATCCCGGAAGGCGGTGTCGAAGTCACGGGTGTACCAAGGGTCGGAGACATCGCGGTCTTCGCCAGCCCAGTGCATCATGAGGGTAAGTTTAGGAGAGGTACCGAACATGCGTTCAATAGTTCTGATATTGGACCGGTCAGCACAGACAATGAGGTCAAATCGTTCAAAAGCCTCACGGTCTATCTGACGTGCATAATGGCGGTCAAAAGGAATGCCGTGGCGGCGGAGCGTCTCTTTCGCAGGCGGATAGATATCATTACCGGTTTCTTCGGTTGATACTGCCATAGATGCAATATGGAAACGATCCTCGGTTCCGGCCTGTTCACATAGATGACGGAAGATAAACTCCGCCATAACTGAACGGCATATATTGCCATGACATATAAAGAGTATATTTGTCATCATAGATAGAAGAGGGTAGCCATACCGGCGGTACCGAGAATAGAGATAATAGGCAGGCTGACGCCGAAAGTAACCGCTACATTGCCGGAACCGTACTGGCAGCCGACATTGAAACTCCATAAACCCCAGTAAGGGAGGTCGTGCCCGAAGGCGAACTTCAGGCTTGTCTCTGCCATGAAGCCGCTATGGTCGAAATGGCCGTATCCGAATCCCTGGTAGAGCTGAAAATCAAAGGGAATATAATCCGGAGTGAGTCGGAATACAGGTCCTGCCATGACATCCCATCCTCCTTCGAAACCGATCATGAACGAGGTACCGATACCCAGGTGACCGGGGATATAATCAATCTGCGCACCCATCATCCATTGGCTTGATGTGAATTCATGTCCGGCTTGTATTTCCGTATAGATACGCGGGAAATCGTCCTCAAGCGCCATGGCAGCGAGTGCGAGCGCACGAACCGGCATCAGGCTGACCGAAGCCGTAGGGATAAACCTGCCGTCGTAGTACCTTGTGCCGAGTGAGAAAGACCACCACCCGAACTTATGATCCTTGTATCCTTCTTTGAAACCGAATCGCAGCGCCGCGTCTGCCACCCAGGTAACATAATTATCTGTGAAGCGGTACATAGCACCTCCTCCAAGGGCAAGTTGCAGGCTCAGCGGGCAAGAGAACGAAGTGAGCCGGAATGTAGGGCCGATAGTCGCAGATAGTTCCTGATTGGTGATACCATAAAGAGCCGTGACATCCAAACCGAAGCGTTTCGGGATCCATCCATATCGTACGCCCGCATAGTGGTGACGGTTATATTCTGCGAACTCGATGCCATACATGGGCTCTAGGTAATGATCGGGATGGTAATCCGAACCGTAATACCACTCGCTTTTGAGTTTGAAATCCGTATAGGCAGTGTTTTTGTAAGGAATATTAATATGTTCCGTGGCCGAACTGATTCTTCCTTGTTTGCTAACCCAAACATTATGTTCTCCGATTTGTAGTTCTCCTCTCCAGGGAGTGTTACCCCGCTGTACGCCGTCTATATAGACGTTCGCATTCTTAGGCCTGGATTTGACGACCAGCGTGCCGGTCTTAGGGAGCATGGGCGGTAGGGTGATGTTTGTAGCAGGGTGGATGATATGAATGGTGTCATATTTGTCCTCCCAATTGTCTCGGACGCGTTTTACATAATAGGATCCGACGGGCAGCGACCGGGCGTTCCATTCACCGGTGGCTCGATAGGTATAGTCATCCTTCGCTATAGCTTTGGTATAGATTTTCTCATCCTTGTTGTTCGCCTTGAGAGCGAGCGATCCCTGGTGGATATATTGAAAGGCTTTCCGGCTTCCTTTATTCCCGAAGAAAGAGTTGTCGTAGTCATCCGAAAGCGCCTGCAAGCGCTTTTCGGCTTTGGCTTTCTGCGCAGCATCTCCTTTCTCTAACATCTCAAGATACCATTCCGCCGCGTTGTCGTATATCTCGCTTTTCTCACAAGATAAGCCCACTTCATACATAGCATCCACATGCCCGTCTCGTGCAGCCTTGACCAGCCAGTCTATGGATTCTTCTTCGTCTTTCGCGACGCCGTCTCCGTTCTTGTAACACAATCCGAGTTCGTACATGGCCTCCTTATTTCTTTCTTTCGCGGCTTGCTTATACCACTGAACGGCTTTTGTTTTGTCTCGTCCGACACCATGGCCGAGCGCATAGCATTTGCCGGTCATATACATGGCGTTCTCATTATCATGCAGGGCAGCATCTTTGAACCAAGCGAAGGCGGTGGAATAATTGCGCGTCTGTCCTCCGGTACCGTTATAGTAATCCATTCCCAGTTCATATCCGGCAGAGTAGAGGTCCATTTTCGCCAGCCGAACATATAAAGAGCTCATTTTCCAAGTATCCTTCTCTTCCTCCGCTTCCGCTTCCGCTTCCAACAGAGGAATGGCTTTTCGATACCAAATGATGGCTTGGCCGACATCTTTCGTCACTCCGCTGCCATAGAGATAGGCATTGGCTACCTGGTATTGTGCTTTTCCATGGTTCTGTTCGGCGGCTTTGCGATACCATATGAGAGCTTGATAGTCGCTTTTGTACGTCCCGTTTCCTAAATCATAGCATCGGCCGAGTTCGTACTGCGCATTGGCATATCCTTGTTCAGCTGATTTTTTGTAGTAACTGAAGGCGAGGTCGTCATTTTCGGCAACGCCTTGCCCTTTTGCGTAACAGTTAGCGATATTATATTGCGCGATATCGTCTCCTTTATCGGCTGCTTTTTTGTACAATTCAGCGGCTTTGTAGAGATTCTTTTCAACACCATTTCCTTCGTCGTAGAGCAATCCCAGATTGTTGAGCGCCAATACATCTCCTTTGTCTGCGGCTTTGCGATACCAGTAAGCGGCCGTAGCATAGTCCTGCGGCACACCAAAACCATGGTCATAAGCGAGCCCCAATAAGGCTTGTGCCTGCTCTACGCCTTGATCGGCGGCCTTGCGTAGCCACGGGAGAGCTATGTCGTAGTTTTGACTGACACCTCCTTTACCGTAGAAATAGAAATAGCCGATATTGTATTGGGCGTTTTTGTTGCCATTCCGGGCCTTATCGATATTGGCATAATAATCATTCTCCGCCGCAAGCGAGAGAGCGAAAAGGATACATAGGAAAGTAAGGAGATAGTGCTTCATATGTTTTGGGGTATTAGATCTACAAGTGCGTTTTAGCGAGAGCTATAACCTCTTCTGCGATGCGCCGTGCGGAGTCGGCTTGCGCGAGCGCCAGAATATTGGTATGGAGCGTTTTGAGCCGTTCGTCATCCTGAATCAGTTTTAGTGCAGTGGAAATCAGTTTGTCCGCAGCCTCTGCGTCCCGAACAAGTACCGCAGCATCTTTGTTGACTAACGCCATGGCGTTGTGTGTCTGGTGGTCTTCGGCTACATTGGGTGAGGGTACAAGGATAGCGGGTTTGCCGAGGAGACAGAGTTCGGAAATAGAGCTTGCTCCGGCGCGGGAGATGACTAGGTCGGCATTCGCATACTGATCCGGCATGTCGGAGAGAAAATCATGTACCTCAATATTCGCCGGTTTACCGGCTGCTTCCCATGCGGCTTTGCATTTCTCGTAATATATCTTGCCGGTTTGCCAGACGGCATGGATGCCGGCAGCTTGCAGGGCAGGTAGCCCGGCTGCAATAGCTTCGTTGATCGTGCGTGCACCGAGTGACCCGCCGATGATCAGGAGATATTTATCCCCTCCCTTGTGGGGAGGGTAAGGGTGGGGTTTAAGGTTTTGCCTTACGGGGTTGCCGGTGAGAATGATTTTATCGGCAGGGAAGAAGCGCTCCATCCCTTCGTACGCTACACAGATCTTGGCGGCTTTGTCCTTGAGAATCTTATTGGTCACTCCGGCAAAACCGTTTTGTTCCTGGAGAAGAATAGGGATGCCCATGTTGGCTGCGGCCCACATAGCAGCACCCGAAGCGTACCCGCCTACACCGACACCTACGTTGGGCTTAAAATCGCGGATGATCTTCTGCACTTGGCGAATCGATTTGGCGAGATCAATGAGGACGGAGACGTTCTTCCAGGGCTGTGCGCGGTTAAAGCCGCGGACGGGGAGTCCGACAATCTTATATCCCGCTTGCGGCACACGCTCCATCTCCATTCGTCCGAGTGCACCTACAAACAAGATCTCAGCATGAGGATCCAACTCCTTCAATGCATTGGCAATACTGACTGCGGGGAAAATATGTCCTCCGGTCCCGCCGCCGGAAATCAAATAGCGCATAGTGGTATATTAATTATCAAGTGTAACAATAGGTGCTTCTTCCTGGCTCTCTTCAATAGTTTCCTGTACGCGTTCGCGAAGGGCTTTCTGCTCGCGGCTGACACCCATCATGATGCCGAAATAGACGGAAGTGATAAGCACCGATGTTCCGCCTCTGGAGATGAGCGGCAGGGGTTGTCCTGTGACCGGACCGAGGCCTACGGCAACGAGCATGGAGATGAGCGCCTGGCATGTGATCATAAGCGCCAGACCCATCGTCATTAGCATAGCCGGCATATCTGAATAGCGGCTGGATACATTGCATGCACGGAAGAGAATGGCCAGATAGATAAAAATCAGGAATGCCGCTCCGAGGACTCCGCTCTCTTCGACGATAATGGCGAAGATATAATCCGCGAAGGCAAGAGGCAGGTAGTCCCGTTCCTTACTGTTCCCGGGCAGTACACCGAGCGGCGAGGCTCCTCCACGGGCAATAGCTACCGCCGAATAGACCTCTTGGATGTTCTCGTCCGTGAGTACGTACTTCGATCCTCCGTCGTCCGCAAAATGGCGGTCGATGCGGCTTACCCAGGTCGTAGCACGTTTGAACGGTCCGTGCATCTGTCTGCCGGGGCGGACGAAGCCGAACTCTACGATGGTGTAGCCCAGCCCAAGCACCAATACGGCAATGCCGACGACCGAGAGGGTGTATTTCCATGGGATGCGCGCAAGCACCCAGAGACAGAAAATGATTAGTCCTACCAGCACCGCTGTGGATAGGTTCGATGCCATGATGGGCAGCATCACTACCGCTGCGATAATGAGCGTGCGATAGAAATACTTCCGTTTGTCCTCCTCGGAATGAATGCGTGCCAGTTGGTCCGCTATGACGATGATAAGGGACAGTTTGGCGAGTTCGGAGGGCTGGAAAGTGATGCCGGCGATACGTACCCACCGTGCAGCGCCGTTGATAGTGACCACCAGCGGGTTTCCGGGGATCATGGTCGAATAGACGAGCAGCGTACTGATCGCCAGAAGCGCATAGCCGCCAAATCGCACCCAGTAAGAAGGAATATACTGGATGCCGAAAGCAGCGATGATACCGAGCACAATGAAAAACATCTGCTGACCGATAGGGCCGAGAGCAGAATGATGCATGTACACGAGAGTAGAGGACGCCGAGAACAGCGCGATGATAGCTACGACAATGAGGATCAGAAAGAGTCCCCAAAACGTGCGGTCGATGTTGGTTAAATCAGGTCTTTTCATAATAGTTTGGTGTTTAGGTTTTTGTGATTTTTAACTAGGATACTAGGATCCTAGGGTACTAGGGTTCTAGAGTTCTCTGACGGCTTTCATAAATTGCTCGCCGCGGTCCTCGTAGGATTTGAAAAGGTCGAACGATGCGCAGCAGGGCGAGAGCAGCACCGTGTCTCCTTCATGCGCCGCGTTGTAGGCCGCCTGCACGGCATCGTGCAGGTTGTCCGTGTCTATGATATTCAGTCCGAAACCGCCAAAATGCTCCCGCAGTTTCTCATTATGGAGCCCCATGAAAATGAGGGTATGGCATTTCTGCTTTACCAATTCGTCAATCTCGCTATAGTCATTGCCTTTGTCCTTCCCGCCTAAGATCAGTACGGTCGGTGTAGTCATGGACTCGAGCGCGTACCAGCAGGAGTTGACATTAGTCGCTTTCGAGTCATTGATATAACGTACGCCGCGGACGGTAGCCACATACTGGAGGCGGTGCTCCACTCCCTGGAAGGTCTTGAGAGACTCGCGAATGATTTCTTTCTTAATACCCACTACGTTCGCCGCAATGGTCGCTGCCATGGAGTTAAGCACATTATGCCGCCCCTTGAGCGCCAGTTCTTCTTCGCCGACCGGCAGCGGATTCGGACAGGTGAAACCGTACGGATAGAGGGTTGCTCCCAACTGCAGACGTTTCATCTCGCGGTCTATCACCGGATCCTCTGCCCAATAGATGAACGAGTCCTCTTTTGTCTGGTTGCGGGTGATACGGAACTTGGCGTCGATATAGTTCTGGAACTTATAGTCGTACCGGTCAAGGTGATCCGGAGTTATATTCAGCAAAATGGCGATGTCCGCTTTGAAATCGTACATATTGTCGAGTTGGAAGGACGAGAGTTCGATCACATAGTAGTCATGGTCCTCATGCGCCACCTGCAGTGCCAGCGAATTGCCGATATTGCCCGCCAGCCCGACGTTAAGACCGGCTTGCTTCAGGATATAGAAGATCAACGAAGTAGTGGTCGTTTTGCCGTTAGATCCGGTGATGCAGATCATCTTGGCTTTCGTGTACCGCGCGGCGAACTCGATTTCGGAGATGATGGGCGTGCCTTGCGCTTGTAGTTTCTTAATGAGCGGAGCGGTCAATGGAATACCCGGAGATTTGACTACCTCGTCAGCGTTGAGAATCAGTTCCTCGCTATGCTTGCCGTCTTCCCATTGGACACCATTCTGATCCAGCAGAGCGCGATACGGGTCACTGATCGTGCCGCAATCGCTCACGAAAACATCAAAACCTTTCTCTTTGGCGAGGATGGCTGCGCCCGAGCCGCTCTCGCCGGCTCCTAATACGACGATTCGTTTCATATTATCTTATTTTCAATGTCAATATGGTGATAGCGGCCAAGATCAGCGTCACGATGCAGAACCGTAAGACGATCTTGGTCTCATGATGCAGGTTCTTACTGCCCTTGAAGACAATCGAACAGGTCGGATCGTTCTTCAGCACTTGCTCTACCGACGTGCGGAAATGGTCATGGAACGGTGTCCTCTTCCATATGCGCACGTGGCGTCCGCGAGCCTTGTAATATTTATATACTTGTGTCTGCAGGATGACGGAGACGCTCTCCATCAGGAATATACCGCAGAGCACGGGTACCATCAGTTCCTTGTGAATGACCATGGCGCAGACACCGATGATACCGCCTACCGTGAGGCTTCCGGTGTCGCCCAGAAAGACCTGAGCGGGGAATCCGTTGAACCACAGGTAGCCTACCAGCGCACCGACGAACGACGCCATGAATACTACCAACTCTTCCGAGCCCGGGATGTACATCACGTCGAAATATTCCGCCCAGACGACGCTACCGGACGTATAGGCCAGGATAAGCAAGGCGATGCCTATTATCGCCGAGTTGCCGGCACACATACCGTCCATGCCGTCGTTCAGGTTCGCGCCGTTGGATACAGCTGCTACTACAAAAACGGTCAGCAGTACAAAGAAGATCCAGCCGAAGCGGTATTTGTTGCTCTCCCCAGTCCATGTGAATAGATCAGCATAGTTGAAGTTGTGATGCTTGACGAAAGGAATAGTGGTCTGGGTGGACTTGATCTCCGGCGTCTTCTCAACCACAACTACATTATTCTCAATATGGCTGGTGACCACCTCGTTCATGCTCACTGCCGGGCAGAAACGCAGCGTTAGACCTACGATGAGACCTAATGCCACTTGACCGCCGATTTTTATCCATCCGTTGAGCCCGTCTTTGTTCTTGCGGAAGGTCTTGATATAGTCGTCCGCAAAACCTAGAGCACCCATTAGCAGGGTGGTGACGAGCATCAGAATCATATAGACGTTGGTCAGTTTACCCAACAGCAGACAGGGTACCAGGATGGCAGCAATGACAATCAAACCACCCATCGTCGGCACTCCTTTTTTGCCTACATTGAAAGGGTCGGTTTTCTCGTCACGCTGCGTCTCGGAGATGTTATGACGCTTCATGTAGTTGATAAACCAGTTGCCGAACCAGATACTGATCAGCAGACCTAAAATACCCGCCGTGATTGCGCGGAAAGAGATGTAGGTGAACAAACGCGCACCTAATACATCGCTGAAATGGGTAAATAAAGAATATAGCATACTAAATCACAACTTACAATTTACAAATTACAAATTACAAATTACAAATTACAAATTACAAATATCGTTTTACCACCTCATGGTCGTCAAAATGATGCTTGACGCCTTTGATAATCTGGTAGTCCTCATGACCCTTTCCGGCTATCAGGATGACGTCTCCGCTCTGCGCAAGGGTGCAAGCGGTCTGTATCGCTGCCTCGCGGTCTTCGATCACTAATGTGCTACGCAGTTCTTCCTCCGTCAGACCCGCTTTCATATCGTTCAGAATGTCTGCCGGCTCTTCGTCACGAGGGTTGTCCGAGGTCAGAATCAACTGCTCGCTGCCTTTCTTGGCTATCTGTGCCATCATCGGCCGTTTGCCTTTGTCTCGGTTGCCTCCGCAACCCACAACGGTGATTAGTTTTCTTTGTACTTTGTCCTTTGTCACTTTGTCACTTCCTAAGATTTCTCGAATCGTCTGAATCACGTTCTCTACGGCGTCCGGCGTGTGGGCATAGTCCACGATGGCGGTCCAGCCTTTCGGGCTCCGGATGGTCTCAAAGCGGCCGTTCACAGGTTTCAGGGTGCTCAGCACTCGCAACACTTCCAACTCCTCAAATCCTAAACACAGCGCTGCGCCGTAGATGCAGAGCAAATTGCTGACATTGAACCGTCCTACCAGCGGTACAAACACCTCTTTCCCGTTGATATTAAGCATCATACCTTCGAATCCCTCTTCTAAAATCTGAGCCTTGTAGTCCGCCAGCGAGCGGGTGGAGTAGGTCTTCACTTCCGCCTTGCAGTTCTGAGTCATAACGAGTCCGTTCTTGTCGTCTTTGTTGGTCACCGCAAAGGCGCTTTTCTTCAGCCCGTCAAACAACCGTTTTTTCGTATCGCGGTAGTTGTCAAAAGTCTTATGGTAGTCGATATGATCACGCGTGAGGTTCGTGAACAACGCCCCGTCGAAATCCAGACCGGCGATGCGTTCCTGAGCGATGGCATGCGATGAAACCTCCATGAATGCATACTCGCATCCTGCATCCGCCATCCGTCTCAGCAGCCCGTTCAGTTCAATGGCGTCCGGTGTGGTGTGAGTGGCAGGGACTGCCTCGTCCTCGATATAATTGACAACCGTGGAGAGAAGTCCCGCTTTGTGCCCTAACGCGCGCACGAGTTTATATAATAAGGTGGCGATGGTCGTTTTGCCGTTTGTGCCTGTAACGCCCACCAGCGTCAACTCCTTACTCGGCTCGCCGAACCATTTGCTCGCCATCAATCCCAGCGCCTTGTCCGTATTCTCCACTAGAATATAGCAGGGGCTTTCGACTTTCGACTTTTGACTTTCGACTTCCTCCGGCAGAAACTTCCTGTCCGAAAGCACTACTGCCGCCGCGCCTTTGGCGACACAACCATCAATGAATGTGTGTCCATCTACTGCTGTGCCTACCTGCGCAACAAAGACATCGCCTTTGTTGATCTTGCGGCTGTCGAAATGCAGACCGTTGATCTCTTTGTCCGTCGAGCCGATCACCTCAATCGGCTGGATCACCGATAGTAATTCTTTGAGTATCATCGCTTTTCTAATTTCTTTTCTCCTTCTTTATAAACATAGCATCCCGTGTATGCCATCGTCTTCTCGGCTATCACACGTACGGTCGAACCGCAATCCATACCTGCGTCATACGGGTATTGCGGATCCTCGATCATACAGATGCAGGTGTACCGCGGGTTCTCTTCCGGGAAATAACCCACAAACGTCATTCGGTGGTGTCTGCCCGAGTAGCCGTGGCCGGGAATGATCAACTGTGCTGTACCGGTCTTGCCGGCGATAGAGACTAAGTTACTCTGCGCTTTGCGACTCCATTGCCTGGCTGCTGCTGTTCCCAGATGATCGTCCCATACGACGTCATGCAGCGCCCCTTTGATATCTTCGATGGCTTTTTTGCCGCAGATGGACGACTTGACCGCCTCCGGCTTGAAACTCTTCTCTATCTCGCCGTTCTGCTGGATTGCGGTCACCAGCATCGGTCTCATCATACGGCCGTTGTTGGCGATAGCGTTGTAGAACATCAGGATCTGCATCGGACTCAACTCCACCGAGTAACCGTAACTCATTTTACTGAGCGTCACGGTGTCTTTGGGTACATCGATTCGCACTTTGTCTGCTCCCGGGATCTCGCAATAAACGCTGTCCATCAGACCCATCTTCTCGATGCGGCGAACGAATTTCTTTGCCGAACCTTCGTAACTCCGCGTGATCAGTTTTGCCAGTGCTATATTACTGGAAACGGCCAGTGCAGAACGGACGGTAAGCAAGGTGTCCATCGGGTGGGCGTCTGTATGTTTGACGGTAAAATACTGCCATGGATGACGACTCACGCTCACGGTGTCGGTTATCTTGATTTTCCCGTCGTCCAGAGCGGCTGTCAGGGCTATAGTCTTAAAAGTCGAACCCGGCTCCACGCGCTGCACGGCATGGTTCTGAGCCTCGTAATATTGTCCGTCTTCCGACCGGTCCAGATTTGCAATAGCGCGAATATAGCCGGTCTGTGTCTCCATCAGAATGCAGCAGCCCCATTTGGCTTTGCGCTCGGCCGTCTTGACCAGCAGAGCGTTCTCTACAATATCCTGTAAATTGGCGTCAATGGTGGTCACTACATCCATGCCGTCTTGGGCTTCTTCTACCGTCACCGACTCATACCGGCCGCCGATTTTCTGGATGCTGCTCATGCCGTCTATACCGCGCAACTCTTTGTCGAAACGCTTCTCCAGACCCGAATTGCCGCTTCCGCCTTCACCGTAGATGCTGCCGATAGTGCGGCTCGCCAGCACACCGTATGGCTTGATTCGCCGGTGCTGGTCCTCAAAGAAAATGCCGCTGCGGTATTTGCCTTTCTTGATCAATGCGTTCTGCTCCAGCTCCTGGCGCTGCAGGTAGTTGATCCGGTGGTCGCATACCTTCAGGCGTTTCTCGCCGCGACGGTAGGCATTCGTGATACGCGCTTTGTATTCCGCCTGACTGTGATCGCCGATGATAGTGGCTAAATCCAGCGCCAGCGTGTCTATGTGCGCGTGAAATAATTTCCCGTTTTTCTCGTGCAGCGCGGGCACGCGCGTATCCATATAAATATAATACTGCGGCATGCTGCTTGCCAATAGTCGGCCGTTGCAATCCAGGATATTTCCCCGCGTGGCTGTTATAGGCTTCAGCGTCGGCACTTGTTTCTCTGCCACTTTGAGCCATTCGGCCCGCTCTACGGTCTGTACGTAAATGATTTTGCCCAGTACGGCGATAAAACCAAGGGCAATGATGGTGAAAATGATGGCGAATCGCCATACAGTGTTACGTTGTTCGTCACTCATAATAGTTAAGGATTTTGGTTGGTGGTTTGGTGTTTTCTTGCAGTGTGCTGCCATGCTCGCGCAGGGCTTCAATGATCTGCGATTGACGCGTGGCGTTGGTCAGTTGCGCACTGATAGTCATGTACCGGAATTTGGCGTCCAGCATCTCTTTTTTTGTATCCGTCAGCCGGTGCTGTTGTTTGCTGGACTGATAGCCGGTCAGAATGTAGAGAAAAAGAAGCGCGACTATCAACCCCATCAGAGGATATTGCTCTCTGATTTTCCGGCTTCGGAGTTTGTCCCCGTTCAGCCATGATTGTATGTCATGCGCATCTGCCATACTTTTTTCTTTTTCTCTCTGCTCAATTTACGAGTTGCTATTTGTTTTCATTCGAAGCCCTCCGCCTTTGGCGGAAGATCAGTTTATACTCTCTCGGAGGCGTGTTTTGGCGAATGGGTACGCCAAAACTCGTCGAGCAGGGGGCGAGTTACTCCGAAGAGTATAAACGCTATCCGAATGGCTTTAGGGCTTCGCCTTACGCTCTGCTACTCGTAATTTCGCACTCCGGCTACGCGGGTTCCGTTCTACTTCATCGTCGCTGGCCACCCGGCCCTTTTCGATAACATCAAACGGAGTGAGCGCGTTTCCGTAAAAGTCTTTTTCTATCGTTCCTTCTAAGTTCCCGCTTCTAAGGAAATTTTTCACTAACCGATCTTCCAGCGAGTGATAAGTCAATATGACTATCCGCCCGCCGGGTTTCAGTAAGTCTCTCGCAGCCACTAACATCTCCCGCAGCGCTCCCATCTCGTCATTCACCTCTATCCGAAGCGCCTGAAACAACCTCGCCAGATCTTTCTTATACTGCGTCGGTATCTCCAGTTCTATATTGTCCTTTGTACTTTGTCCTTTGTCCCCTTGTCCCTTCTCAGGCGTGCGGTCAAGCACGGCTGAAATGAGCTCTTCTGTCCTCAAAATCGGCTTCTGAGAACGGGCCTTGCATATATTCCTTGCGATGCCCCTCCCGTTCTTCATTTCGCCGTAAAGCCAGAAGACTTTTGCTAACTCTTCTTCGCTGTAACTGTTGACAATATCTGCCGCCGTCCGTTTGGCCGTCTGGTTCATGCGCATGTCCAGCGGCGCGCTGAAACGGAAACTGAAACCTCTCTCCGGGCAGTCGAAATGGTGGAAACTAACCCCTAAATCTGCCAGCAGACCGTCAATCTCTTTCACACCGTAATAATCCATCCAGTTCCTCAGATACCGGAAATTGCTATGCACAAACGTCCACCTCGGATTATCTATAAACTGTGCATTGTGAATTGTGCATTGTGCATTGTGAATTGTACATTGTACATTTTCGTACGCCTCTATATCTTGGTCAAACGAGTAAAGGTGTCCTCCCTTCCCTTTAGGGAGGGGTTGGGGGTAGGCTATCTTCTCCAAAATAGCGCGGCTATGTCCTCCGCCCCCGAAAGTGACATCCACATACACGCCACCGGGCTTGATTGCCAAACCCGCTATCGTCTCTTTTAACATTGCCGGTATGTGGTAAATCTCCTCCATTTTATTATCTATTTATTATCAAAAAGCGCGTGATTAGCGGGTGATTAGCGCGTGATTAGCACGTTATTCGTATGACGTTACTACTCTGTTGCTTCAGTCGCGATCTCCGTTTTTCTTCATTTTTGCCCGTAACCGTGCCGCCAACTCGCTCTGGCTCAACCGTTTCTCTGCGAATTTCTCCGGTGCCCAAAGCGCAAAGCGGTTCAGCATGCCTACAAACAGCACGTCCTGCTGTGCACCGATGGTCTCCAAGTTCTTCTTCTGAAGCAATATACGGCCCTGACCGTCCATCTCCAGATATTCCGCATCGGCCATGAACTGCATGAGGATCAACTGATCCTCCGGATCCCATTCATCCAGCGTCTGGCGTAACTGCTCCACCTTCTCGTTCCATACAGACTCGGGGTAGAACATCAGACATTCGTTGTCCGTGTCACGACGCATCACAATCCGTTTTGACTCCTCTTCGGACAAGATTCTGCGATATACAGCCGGAACGAATATACGTCCCTTCTCGTCCAAACGACCTTCAATATTTCCGATAAAAGTACTCATGCACCACTTCTAATTGAAATTCGCTGCAAAGATAGTAAAAATATTTGATATTCCCCACATTTCCCCACAAAAAAATTTTTCAATTGTTTTATTAACACGTTTTTTACATTCTGGTATATATAATAACTCGCGTAAAATCAATGACTTACGCGAGTTATTAACAATTTAATAAAAATGTGGTGTAAAATGGGGGAATGGTGGAGAATGCCCCAAATTGGTATCTGGATGGATTAGAAGAGAATATCTGCGGCGCCCAGATAGATCAGGTGCTCCAGCCTTTCAAGATAGACGGATTGAAGGCTATCCTGACGTTTGCGCTCCTTCAAAAAATCTTCTTTCGTGTATTTCCATTCTCCCTTCCGGTCTATTACATCCGGAATGTCTTGCGTGGAATAATACCGGTTGAGATAGACAGGTGCCAGATAGTCGGTCGAAATGCCGCCGCTCGTACGTCCCCACGGGCCGGCATAATCCGCTGCAGGAGCGGGAGTGATACCTAGATAGCGGTCTATCTCGCTACGTTTGATAGTGCTGTATTTCTTGATAATACCGCTGGCAGCTATGTCGAAATCAGAACGAACATAACTTGCGTCCGGGTTTCGTACATCCGCCCAGCGAAGCGGAATCACGACATGTCCATAACTCAGAAGAGCATTCCACTTCCAATCTGACAGATACCAGTATCCTGTCGTATCTATCTTGGTAAACGGCGAATTACCCATAAAAAATTCGCGGCATGTTCCTCCTGCTGCCTGGTTGCGCATTCGGTATTCGCCTTTACTGTCCGGCACCAGCATCACATTCTGGCGGTATTCGGCTGCTTCTGGCACAAACTGAACAACTGTACAGCTCGCCTCCCGGTATTGCTCTTCCCATTCCGGACCGTTCGGGCTGCACGAAACAAATCCTAATGCCAGCAGTAGGGTCGTGAAATAAACAAAATGCTTCTTCATTCTATTCCCTGCAAATCAATAATTAGTGGAACAAAATCTTAATCCACGGTGTCTTGCGTCCCATAGTGCCGTTCGGCAGATATTTTACGATGTAAATCGCACCCTGCTGGAACTCCGCATCGTTCAGCGGAATCACATTATAAGTCGCGCTTATAGGAATACTCTTGATCAACTCGCCTTCGGCCGAATAGATATTCACCTGACCGTCCGTGAGCGATTGCGGCAGGTAAATCACATGTTGCGCAGGGTCATAATTAATCGAATCATAGGCCAGTGTCAGATGTTTCGAATCGGCTGCCTCACCGGCGGGAGTGCAGATAACGAAAGGCTCGCTGAGAGCACTCAGATGTTCCTCGCAGCCCTTTGCCTCTGCACATTGCAGACGCACATAATACTCGGTCTTCGGCGTCAGATCGTACGCATAGAAAATGGTATATGAATCTTGCTCCTCCAGGTCTTGCGGACGTACTACGCGCTCGCGTCCCTTATAAGTGTAGATGGCCTTATGATCGAAAGTGGTAGTGAACGCATCGAGGCACAGACCCTCTCCGCCGATGGAAGTGTAAGCCAAGCGGAAACGGCGGTAGCCTTGCTCTTCCGTGAATGTCTGAGTGTAGGTGAACTTCTTGGTGTTCTTGCTGATATGAATCACATCCAACGTGTCAATACCCTTATCGCTGAATCCGATGAGATGAAGCAGACCTACTTCGCTGTCTGTGGTGGCTGGTGCATTGAGCCACATACTCAGTTCGACTACCGGCATCGGGTAAATAGGGCTGATGAGATGTTCGCCGTTTTCCTTGAACCACATCGACACAGCCCCGTCTTCTTTGGCTTTGGTGGTTGTGCGATAGAAAGAAGTGTACCAGCCTGTCTCGGCTACATTCGCTTCTTCGTCGAAGCCCTCGAAACTTTCCGTCTCTGATTCGCGACCTTCTTCCATATGATAGAGAGTAACATAGTATTCTTCCGCATCGGCCTGAGGAATCCAGTGTACTTTGAATGTTGTCGGAGTCACATCCACCACGCTGTCGATAGTCGGAGCTTCGATGAGATTAGGACGGGGACTTGTAGCGCGTACGGCGAGGGTACCTACGGAGGTGTTGTGGCGTACGGTGATGGAGCCGCGCTGAATGTCGCATACCTGCTTCTTGGGGGCGTAACGTACATAGATATCGGCTTCCAGCGTTGAGTCTGCATTGACATCTGCGCTTACGGAACTCCTCCAGTTAATACTGTCCTGAGAGATTGTGAAACCCGAACCGGACACAGAGATGGTAGCCGCTACTTGCGGATCAAGACCGGTGCCTACAATGCGTACCTTGCTTCCCGGAGTATGGGCTTTCTTGGTGTCGGGATTATAGGTACTTTGAATAATAGGTAGTTCTGCCGGCAGGAACATGAATCCGCTGGATTTGAACGTAAAGGTAATATTCTTGTCCACTTCGGTAATATCCGTTAAAGGCTGTTCTACAATAGTGCCGTTGTGTAGCATCGGAGTGAAGGTGGTCACGCCCTTGGTGCCGGGGAAAGGATCACTGGCGGTCGCATAGCCTCTGACGCCGCCTGCTTCTTCAATGTCATAGCGGAGTGGGATGGAGTTGTTCGGAGAGTTGTTGCCCCATGCGGAAGCGCTGTAATCCACATGCCAGATCAGCAGACCTGTTCCCGGCAGACTGGTTGAATGGCGATCCCAGCCTACATTCTGGCGGTTCTCTAACAACCAGTATTCATTCGGGCTGGCGGACTCCCAACTCAGGTTATGCGTCTCATTGGCAATCAGATAAATCTGCTTTTTGCCGTTTTCTATCGGCTCCAGCGTATATACGCCTGCATCTGTCAATTGAACCGGGGTTACCCATCCTAATTCGAAACGCTCGCCGGCGGTGTAGGTCGGAGGAGTCTTGCCGTTGCCGTTATAACTGCCGGAGCACATGATATCCCATGAACCGATGGTATATTGGTCGGAACCATCACCGGTGTCGTAGTAATCCGGCAGACCTAATACATGGCCGAACTCATGGCAGAATGTTCCGATACCGCACATCGATGTGCCGGCTGAACCGCGCAACTCGGAGGTGCAGGCATAGTCGTAAATCAGTTTGCCATTCACGCGATCGCCGCTCTGAACGATACTACGGTGCGGCCAGATGGTCGTGGAGGCGCCGCCTTCCGCTTCGTTATGGCCGGCATAATAGACGAACACATTGTCCAGACGACCGTCATTGTTGGTGTCGTAGATAGACATGTCTATGCCTAATTCGTCCGATACTTTATTGCAGGCTTCTACGATCATAGCGCTTGTGTGCTGGTCGTAGTATGCAGAATTGCGGGACAGAGTTATAGGACCGTAGCAATCGAAAATAGGGGAGAAAATACTATCGGATGAAGCAATGAAATAATCGCGAGCGGAGCCAACACCCCCGTTCTCGCTATAACCCGATACATTCAGCATCCGGTCGAAATCCTCACGCGTGTAGCGGAACTGTTGGTCCGAGAAATTAACCAGAATAACTACGCTGTGCGGCGATCCGGTTAATGGGAAAGTGGCGGCAAACTCTTTCTGTTGCGCTACCCGACGCGCTTTACGCGCCTTCTCGGGCATTACTGCCACGCTGGCATCCTTGACCCACATACCGCTTTCGCTCAAACGGAGTGGAGTGCCATCCATGGAGGTATAATAACTGTGAAACTCGTCGCCTACCAATTTCAGCGTGATAGTGCTTCCGTCAGCCTGAGTCTTTACTATCGGTTCCGGTGTTGCCATTACCGCCCAAACACTTGCGCTACATACCATTGCAGCTGCCAAAAGAATGAAATATCTTTTCATAATTGCCTATTTTTCCAAATTACGGCTGCAAAGTTACTACAAAAAATCCAAATATGCAAGTAAAGTGCAAAAAAAATCCCACATACTCAACAGTATGCAGGATTTTTTTGATCTTTAAGCAAGAATTACTTCTTGTACAGTTTGTCTGTAGAACGAGCAATCTTGATATCTTTCGGAGCTACGAATTCCTTAACGGTGTATTTCGGTGCTTCTTCTTCACCCAAGTACTCATAGTACTTCTGCTGCAGCGGAGCCCACTGCAGAGGCTCAACAAAATTAGAGTAATCTTCCAATGCTACTAAGCCCCAGATCTGCGGTTCGCCGAACCAGTATGCGTAGGTCTTGTACAGAGCTTCTGTCTCGTCACCTACGAAGATACCGGTACCGATAATACCGCTGAAGTAATCAAGGTATTTGCTGTTATCAAGATCAACAGCATAGATACGACCGGTGAAGGCTGGTTCTACTGTCTCGGTGGAATCCATTAACCATGCCATGTGGTCTTCTGCCGTTCCAAGAGCACCTGCCAATGCGCAGTTAGCGTATGCGGTGTCTTGCCAGTTTAAGTTCTTAGCATCAACGATGTCAAGTCTGCTAACACCAAGGTAATAGACGTTCGGACCTTTACCCAGGTCATCAGTAATCAACAGAGCGGTACCTTCCAGGTCGATAAGATATCCCTCACCGTGTAAACTACCCTCATTGTCCATATAGATGCCATCGCTCCATATTTTGTAAGTAGCCGGAATCATAAGGCAGCTTACTTCTTGGCCGCTCTGCAAAGTTCTCTTAACGGTGTCCTTGCTTAAAATGGTCTCTTTGTCAAGACCCCAAAGGCTCCAACCGCCCCACTGAATCATGTCTTTTGGATCTTTTACAGTTACCTGACATGCTGCTGCTAAATCGCCGTTCTTTGCAGTAATCGTAGCTTCACCATAAGCCAAGGCCTCAATATTTCCGTTATCAACGGAGACAATAGTGGAGTCGCTGGATGACCACTCGCATACAGGAGGCTCCAAAGTTGTCGGCTCATAGAGAACGACCAGTTTCTTGGTCTCGCCAAGGGACATTTCAATCGATGCCTCTTTGAATTTGAGACTTGTGTACTTACTTCCTTCTTTCTCCGAAGGCTTGCAGCCTGCCAATGCTACAACGGCAGCTGCCAATACGATAAGATACTTTTTCATAACTAATTTTTTTAAATTGATTTTTTTATTTCAGACTAATGTCGTCTTTTTTATTTGTTTGTGAGATTTGTTTTGCTTCCGAGATTCGGGTTGTAGCGTGTCTCTGAGGTCGGAATCTCGCATTGGAATTGCTCACCTGCTTGGCCGGTGATGTCCAATGTGGCATTTGCACGACTCAGGTGGTTATCACCTAAGGTACGTTGCTTCTGCAGACGACGAAGCATCTGCATAGAGTAACCTTCGCCCCACATCTCTACACGCCAGTTATATATGATAGCTGCTTTTACAGCATCGGTGCTCGTGAGAGAACCCAGCCATGTATTGTATTCGGTATCCTTGCCGTCCAGCACGCGCTCGTCGCACAGTAGTTTCAAATAGTTAACTGCCGTTGCGTTGTCGCCGTTGCTCCATGCTGCCTCGGCTGCAATCAGGTAAGCAGCCTCAATGCGCATGAATATATTGTCGCAGAGCCAGTCGCGGTCCACTTTGTCCAAATTCGTGGTGTTTTTGTATTTCGGACTGTAGAATTTACCATCCGGGCAATAAGGGAATTTCTCATCCCCTGCGCGGAACCAGTTGACACGGGCATCCCATGCCATAGCGGCAATCTCGTCATAGAGTTTGCTGTCAATACCTTTGGTATCGCCGGCTGCTGCATAGCTGTAGCTGTGGATATCTACTTGGCCGAAGAATGAACCTAACGCGGTAGTGGTCTCTACGGTCACGTCTTGACCCCACATCCAGTTTGCAGCGGTTACATCCGAGAAACCGGTAGTGGTCAACTCGGTATTCTTAAGCATCGGGTATTTGCCGCCGTCAATAGCTGCTTTTGCTTGCTCCAATGCAATCTGGTAACAGTTCTTGCCATCTGCTACGGTATAACCCTTGTCGCCGTGGTTCAGCATGGCATATGCCAACATCAGACGAGCCACATCAGCATCAATCTCCAGTTTCGAACCGCGCTGGTTATACTGGCTGTAGAAATCCAGTAAATCGATTGCTTCCGAGAGATCCTCATAAATGCGGCCATATACCTCATCTACGGTGGAAAGCGGAGCACCTAATGTGCCGGCTTTGATATCTGTGCCTACATAGACCGGAATGGCATTGACATCCAGATCAGCTCCATCCGGATCACGCGGGTCGGTATAGATATCCAGCAAATTGGCATATGCCCATCCGCGGAGCGCTAAGATCTGACCGTAGTAATAGCCGTTTTGTGCAATAACCTCGGTTGGCTCCTCGCCGCTTGTCATTCCATCCAGAATGGCTGCTACGTCACTCTCTATAGCCATGTCGCAGATATTGGTGAGGTTGATGATCTCATAGTAGAACGACCAGGCGTAAGAGCGGTTGTATGCGTAGTAATAGCCGCGCTCGTAGTTCTCAAACCAGCCGTAGCTGTTTTTTTTCATGGCCATATCGCCCGACTGGATATCGCTGTACATGTCCATAGAGCGTTTGCCGAACGTGTCATGATCGCCGTATGAATAGAGCTTCGAATAGATACCGAAGATAGCTCCTTGCAAACGGTCAGGCAACTGCTGATACTGATCCTCAAGGAGCGTGGCACCCTCGGGATATTGGGTTAAGAAACTGTCACCACAGGAGGTGAGACCTAAACCCAACACAAGTGTTGCAAATAAATATTTTACATTTTTCATATTAGTAACCTCCTATGTTTAGAATTGAACTTTGACACCTGCCATTACGGTGGACAGCGGGCTATAATCGTCGTAGCCGTTTGTACCGCTCATAGACATCATCGGGTTGTAACCGCGGCGTGCCGTTGCAATAGCCAGGTTGTCGGCTGCTACCCATACTTGCAGGTTGTTGAGTTTAATCTTCTCAATCAGTTTCTTCGGGAACTTGTAACCCAGGTTGATGTTATTCAGACTCAGGAACGAGTTGCTCGTCAGGAAACGGTCGCTGGCTTTGTTGGCACCGTCATCTGCACCGTTGGACAGACGCGGGATATTGGTGTTCGTATTGGTCTCCGACCATGCATTCTTGATATCTTTGTGCCAGTTCATACTACCGATACGGTCGCTGTGCATCAACAGAGCATACATGTTATCATATCCGTAGCCGCCGATGCGGTAGCTGCAGCTTACGCTCAGCGTAACACCGTAAGCCTCGAAATCCAGACCGAAACCACCGTCGAGATCCGGCATATAGCTCTTGCCGATATAGTTGCTTCCGGCATAGTTGTAGTCGCCGTTTGCTACGGTCGTCTCGCGGATATCTGCATTCGGGTGCTTGAGTTTGTACTCATATACGGAGCTGATATAGTTGTCTCCTTTCTCGCCGTCCTCAATCAGGTCAGCAGAGTTATGACCGAAATCACCCTTGGTGGCGTCGTAGTATGCGGTATAAAGCGCCTCGCCATACTCGTTGACACCTGCGTAATGTACCATGTAGTAGTCTGCTGTAGAGTGACCTACCGACATACCGCCCGACATTACCATGCGCTCCGGATTGCCGTTCTCGTCATAGCCGTCAATAGGCATCAGCAACATCTTGTTGCGGTAGTTACCGCCGTTCAGACGGATATCCAGTTTGATGTTACGCATATCAATTGCGTGAGCTTTGAGGGAGAACTCGAAACCTTGGTTCTCCATTGCAGCGTCGTTGACGTAATAGCCGCTGTAACCCAGAGACGGGGCTACGTAGCGCGGGAAGAGCATATTGTCGGTCTTCTTGTAGAAATAATCCATCTCTACATCCAGATATTTGCTGATGCTGAATTCCAAACCGAGGTCAATGGTAGAGGTGCGCTCCCAGGTCAACTCCGGGTTACCTTTGTAATCCCATACATAACCCTTGCTGCCGTTTACGTTCTCTACACTATACTGGTCGGAATAAAGCATATCGCCGATATCCTGATTACCCAGCACACCCCAGCTCAAACGCAGTTTACCATCCTTGAGCCAGTCGGCCGCCTCTGTACCTTCCATGAAGTGCTCGTTCGTGAAACTCCATGCGGCACCAACAGAACCGAAGTGACCCCAACGGTGACCTTTCGCAAATTTCGAAGAACCGTCTGCACGATAGTTAGCTGTGATATGGTAGCGGCTGTCATACTCGTAGGTGGCAGTTGCAAGAGCGGACTCCAGAGTGCTGGTACGAGCGTAACCCTCTACGCCGTCCATTGCCACACCGTTACTCAGCACGTTCGCGTGGTCCTCTACGATATTTTTCTTATAGCCATACTGCATGTTGTATGTGTAGTACGTAGTCTCATGACCCGCCATCACACGAATCGTGTGCTCATTGAAGCTCTTGTTGTATTCCAACAACTGGTTGCTGGTGACAGCGAGATAGTTGTACTGCGTCTGGCTTACACGACCCACACCGGCTGCGTTGCCGTAATACTTGTTGGTCAAAGCGTTGATGTTGTTGTTCAAGTATTGAGCACCCAGGTTCACCGTGAACTTAAGACCTTCATACAATTTGAACTCCAAGAACGTGTTGGCTACCGTTTGGTGACGAACAACTTTCTGTTTGTCCCATTCCAATGCACCGGCAGGGTTGATACCGAACGAGTACGGACGACCGCCTTCCTCGCCGATGTTCTCATTGCCGTTGTCGCCGTAGTCGTACATTTTACCGCCTGTCTTCGGATCTACGCGCGGTTGACCGGTTGCAGGATCATATACATATACCGGATAAATGGCCGGAATCTGGTTTACGAACGCAAAACCGTTGTTGGCATCGCTTCCCTGACCGGGATTGTTAATCGCGGAATAAGAATACTGGATATTCAGTCCACCCTTCAACCATTTCTTCGGCTGGTAGTTGATGTTTGCACGAGTATTGAAACGTTGGAAATTCGAAGCGGTATAGTAACCTTCGTCTTTCAGGTAACCGAAACTGGTATAGTAGTTCAGTTTTTCGTTACCGCCGCTGATTTTAGCGGTAGCCTCCAGCTTCAAACCGTTGTGGAACAGTGTGTTATACCAGCTGTCCATGTTGCGGAATTGTGCCAGACGTTGTACGGAGTTGTCAAACGTCGGGTTTACGTTTCCTGCTGCATCATAAGGATTGATCAGCAAGTTGCCCGGCTGCTCCCACAAGTTATAGATCACAGGAATACCGTTTGCACCGAAGAGGTTGTTGTTGGCATATTTAATTGAGTTGCTCTCCGATTTTCTGTTGATAACTTTCTGTTGGGTGTACAAACTCTGCCATGCCAGCGTCATAAATTCCTCCGGGCTGTCGATTACGTCGTACATCGGCAGCAGACGCATGTTGGCACCTGCCTTTACATCCAATTCAATCTTGCCTTCGTCGCCGTTCGAACTACCTTTTTTGGTAGTGATCACGATGACACCATTTGCTCCGCGGCTACCATACAGAGAGGTAGCGGTTGCATCTTTCAGAATGGTCGTGCTGGCGATGTCTCCCGGGTCGATGGACGAAATAGAACCTGCATCCAATGGAATACCGTCTACTACGTAGAGAGGGCTGCTGTTGGCGGAGATAGATCCGATACCGCGGATGCGGATGTCGGCTATCGTACCCGGCTGACCGCTGGAGGTCACTACCTGTACACCGGCGCTCTCACCGGCCAACGCTTTCGTAATGTCGGACGGATTCTTCTTCTCGATATTCTCCGCTTTGACTGTCTCTACAGAACCGGCATAACCGCCTTTGGATACGTTACCATAACCGGTAACTACGACATCCTGAAGCACTTCCGTGTTCTCCTGAAGCGTTACTTTGATGTTTTTGCCGGCTGGAACTTCCTGAGTAGCCATACCGACGTAACTAATTACCAAAGTCTTCACAGACTCCGGTACTTCCATCTCGAATTTACCGTCGTAATCCGAGATCGTACCCTGTGTGGTGCCTTTTGCCTGAATGCTGGCGCCGACGATCGGTTCGCCGTTCTCATAGACTACCACACCGCTTACTTGCTTCTGCGCATACAAGCCGAGGCTCAATGCTGCCAGAAAGAGTAGTGTAAAAATCTTCTTCATCGTTTGTTTGTATTTATTAGAATTAAATTTCCAATTTTTCCGCTATCTCCCGTTCTCTTTCCCCTCCTTAATAACGCGTACGTGTATATAAATACGGAATACGCACACGCGCATAAATGAAAAATCGCGCAAAGTTACTGCTTTTTTTTGACATGACCAAATATTTTAAGGAAAAAGTGCAAAAAATGAGTAAAATTCTCTAAATTGTAACATTTAGAAAACAAAAACGAACGAAAATTACGCAAAATTGCAGAATTTGGTTTATTCGTACGTCAAAATGTAAGAATTACCTGTATTATAGACCTCTTGGGCTACACTTTGTATCTGGAGAATGGTAGTCTGTTCTATTTTTCGCATCGTCTCCTGCCACTCCGGCGCACAGCCGTGGTATAACATCGATTTAGCCATTGCCAAAGCGCTATTCTCTTGGTTTTGTGCTGAAATGGCCAGCTGGCCGCGCAATTGAATAAGTGCTTTCCGTAACGCGGTTTCGGATAAAGGAGCGTCCATGAGCAAATCGAGTTCATGGCGTACTAAACCTAAACTTTTCTGATAGTCCTCCGGATCGCATGCCCAGTAAACACACCAGTAACCTGTATCGCTCAGAGGAGTGTAGGTCGATTCAACGGTATATACCAGACCTCGCGCTTCCCGCAAACTCAGATTCAAACGGCTGTTCAAACTGCCGCCGCCTAAGATATTATTGAGCAAAAACATCGCTAATTGGTTCTCGTGACCCAAAGGATATGCTCTGCCTCCGAACATGGCGTGTACCTGGTGGGTGTGCTTTTTATAAACAGCGGTATGGCCGCTTGAAGTGTGATAGGGGTTAAATAAGGGTTTTATGCTGGTTTTGTGCTGTTCATTACCTGTTACCGTCATACCGCCAAACTCTTTTTCGGCGAGCCGGAATATCTTCTCCGGTTTGACATCGCCTTGGCAGAAAATAACCATCTTCTCCGGCCTATAGTGCGTTTTCATCCATTCCTGCGGATACTCCGGCTTGGACGATATATGACGCAGCGTCTTTTTTGTGCCTAAAATCGGTAATGCCAGACTGCTTCCGGAGAAAACTAAACTCTCAAAATCGTCATAAATCAATTCGCTGGGCGAGTCGTTGTAACTCTCAATCTCGTCCAGAATAACCATCCGCTCTTTGTCCGTCTCTTCTTTTTTGAATGTCGGCTGAAGAATCATTTCGGCTATCAGGTGAAGCGTCAACTGCACATGCTCCGCCAAAATAGCGGCATAGAAAGTCGTTTCTTCTTTGGTCGTATAGGCGTTTATCTCTCCTCCGATACCTTCTATGGAATGGATGATCTGCCGGGCTGAATGATGCGCTGTGCCTTTGAATACACAATGCTCGATATAGTGTGCCATGCCGTTTTCTTCTGCCTTCTCGTCCCGTGTACCGGCACCTACCATTACGCCGATATACGCAACCGGAGAAGGCGTCCTGCGATGCACTATTTTGATGCCGTTTGGCAAAATATGATAAAAAGTTTGTGAATTTTCTTGCATATTTCAAATTTTCTTCGTACCTTTGCACCCGTTTTCAAATCCACGAGCGGCATTGGCGGAATTGGTAGACGCGCCAGACTTAGGATCTGGTTCCGAGAGGAGTGAAAGTTCGAGTCTTTTATGCCGCACTCTATGAAAAATTGTATTGTTTGTTCGTTAGCCATCTTGTCTCTGGCTGTCGCTTTGGTTTCCTGTAATACGAAATCGACCTATTCGCCGGGTCTTCACGTGTATCCTACTTTGCAGCGTACTTCGGCCGCGGGCGTACAAGATTCGATTACTCTCAAGGACTCTCTCAATATCGGCGATACGGTGCGTATGACCATGATCGTGGATGCTTATTTCGACTATCTCCAGTCTGTCATCGCCAAAACGGATACAGAGAAGGTCAAAGTCTCGCTGGCATGGAATGAAGAGCAGATGGATATGTTGGCGCAAGAGGCTGATTTAGCGCACGGCAAGTTGATTTTTGCGCCCATGAGAGTGCCGGCATGCGTGACCGTTCTGACGTATGTTCCGGTAAAGGAAGGAAGCCATACGGTACATATCGATATCACCTCTTCAGCCGAAGCGCCGTACTCGTCCAATAGTTGGTCTTTTGGAATCGGGGTGCGTGCTCCGCTTCCTTAAGCTTCTGATCTCTTCGCTTCGTCCCAGAGTTCATCCATCTCGGCAAGGCTCATATCTTTGAGTTCCTTGCCTTTTTCTTTGGCGCGTGCCTCTATATAATTGAATCGTTTGATGAACTTCAGGTTGGTTCTTTCCAGGGCGTTGTCCGGTTTGATCTTGTATAGCCGCGCAGCATTGATGAGAGCAAACAGCAAATCTCCGAACTCCGCCTCCATCCGTTCATTCGTTAACTCGTTCATCCGTTCATTCGTTAACTCCGCTTCAAACTCCGCTATCTCTTCTTTCACTTTTGCCCATACGTCCTCTTTCTTCTCCCAGTCGAAACCGACGTTCGCCACTTTGTCCTGAATCCGATAAGCCTTGACGAGACTCGGCAAACTGTCGGGTATTCCGCCTAACACGGTCTTGTTGCCGCCTTTTTCTCTCAACTTTACCTGCTCCCAAAGATGACTGACTTCTTCGGCGCTACCCGCATGGACGGCTTGCCCCGGTTCTAAACCGGCTGCAGCTTCTCCGTACACATGCGGATGACGGAAAATAAGTTTGTCGGATATCCTGTTACATACATCGGCAATATCGAATTCCCCGGTCTCCGAACCCATCTTGGCGTAAAAAACGACGTGTAATAAGACGTCGCCCAGCTCTTTGCTAATCTCCGTCATGTCATGACGCGATATGGCTGTGGCGAGTTCAAAACTCTCCTCTATCGTGTTCTGCCGCAGGCTGTCAAAGGTCTGTTTGCGGTCCCAGGGACATTTCTCTCGCAAATCGTCCATGATATCCAACAGCCGCCCGAAGGCTTTCAGTTGCTCTTCTCTTGTGTGCATAGGCTTTATTCTTTTAGCGGTCTATTCCCAATTGTGCATCGTTAAGTTGCCGTGGTGATCCAGTTTGGCGTACGTCCATTGTTTGAAACAATCTCCCAGTATAATAACGCGGCTTCCGGTATTCAGCTGCAAATCCAATTCGATATGCCGGTGGCCGAAAATATAATAGTCGCGATGGTTCTGCTGCTTCTCCTGGTCTTTGGCAAATAGCACCAATTCCTCTTTGTCCTCACCCTTGTACGGACAAGGGTTCGCGATTTCCTTCAACCGACTTCTTTTCGCCCAGTTATAGCCGAAGTGGTTGCCCCATTTAGGCGGTAGGCAGCGGAAGAGGAATTGCAGGGTGGGGTTGCGGAAGATCTCGCGCAGTTTGATAAAACGCTTGATCTTTTTCTTCACATTCTTCGGGTACAAGCTCTCCCAATTATCCGGCAGCAGTCCGTCTCCGTGCGCGAGGTAGATAGCTTTGCCGTAACGCAGGATCGTGCAGGGTTCGTAGTGGATCTCTGCTCCGGTCAGTTGCGCCAGACCGCCGAAAGTCCATAGATCGTGGTTGCCGACAAATAGATGTACATGAATGCCCTTTTGGGCCAGTTTGCGAAGCTCTTTGCAGAAAGGATGATACTGGTGTTTCGACTTGTCATGAATGAAATACTCCATCCAGAAATCGAACATGTCGCCTAGCATATAGATGGAGACGGCATCCTTGCTCATCTCCTCTAACAGGTCGATCAGTTTCTTCTGTTGCGCATATCCGCGTTCTATTGCCAGACTGCCCAAATGTGCGTCGCTAAGAAAATATATCATAAGAATCCGAGTTCCAATTTGGCTTCCTCGCTCATCATATCTTTGGTCCATTCCGGCTCAAAGACAATATTTACATTCACATCCTTGATTCCCTCTACAGAACCCACTTTCTGGCGGATGTCCTCCACCAGAAAATCGCCCGCAGGGCACGAAGGTGCTGTTAGCGTCATAGTAATATCGCATACCCCGTCGTCCTTAACCTCTATGCCGTATATCAAACCAAGGTCATAGATGTTGACCGGTATCTCCGGATCGAATACGGTCTTCAGCATCTTCAGGATTGCTTCTTCTTTTTCCAAAAACTCATTCATTTGCTTGTCAGCCGCGAAAACGGCTGCAAAGGTACAAAAAAAAATTCATATACGCAAATGAAAATACGAAAAAACATTTTTGTGACACCTTTCAGAGTATAGTATGGTTATACTATGGGTTGCCTACTAATCTACGAATCACCTAAGGCTAATTTTCGGATAGTTACTGTTTAAAAACAAAGAAAAAACAGAAATATTTGCATACATGCAAAAAAAATAGTACCTTTGCAGGCGATTTGTCGCGAGATGTATGATACCAGTGAGACACACTATTCCGATAGTACTATTGATGCTCATGCCGTTTGTGGCAAGGGCGGAGCGGATCGATCCGGCGGCTTCCGAGACCGATACGCTGAAGGTGGAGACGTCGCGTCGCGGACATTTGATTAACTCGCTGGATGTGCTGAACGGTCAGACGGCGGGTGTGACGGTGGGTTCGAACACGAAT
>OCTX012233988.1_pt1 | contig 29598 bp, 21 predicted proteins | sample 1539691 | NCBI WGS metagenome assembly OCTX01 (sample SAMN02144231, study PRJEB22623) | gut metagenome | biome: sheep rumen | host: Ovis aries | place: New Zealand
TTTATTATAACATAAATAAAAATGAATTGCTATAGTTATACAGGATTTTCTCATATTTTTCACAAAAAGCTCCTGTATAATCTGCATATATCGCCATGTTTCATGTATAAATGCTAATTTTCACTTGACAAACAGAAGAGAAATTGGTATTATTAATATTGGGTAATTATTTTTAAATAGTACAATTCTTTTAATAAATAAACTCGTATGAAAGGAAAATCAATATGGCTGATAACGAACTGATAGAAGCCATTCTCCGGCAGATAAAACAGCCTCTTTGGGACGGCTGGTATATACAGGAAAAGCTCGGTACCGGTACATATAGTGCGGTTTATAAAGCTATCGCCCAGAATCACAACAGACTCGATGTTGCTGCGGTAAAGATAGAACCGGTACTTCCGGATAAAAAATATTATTCTGATGATAAACAGAAAATGGCAGCTATAGAGGAACGCCGTGCCCTTACTGTTAGTGAATCAGAACTTATGGCGAAACTTAGGAACTGTCCTAATATCGTAACTTATCAGGACGATTCACTGCGTGAGCTTTATATCGACGGAAAACTCGAAGGCTATTTCTTCCTTATTCGTATGGAATACATGAGCTGTATCAGTAATATGCTGCGTGAACAATCCTTCGATTTTTCTGAAGATAATGTAATGAAGCTCGCCGCCGATATCGGAAATGGTATAAATGCTGCACATGAGCTCGGCATAATACACCGTGATATTAAACCGGATAATTTTTACTGTGACCAGTACGGAATATATAAACTCGGAGACTTCAATGTGACCAAAAAGAAAAATGTCCCCAAAAAATATTCCGCTGAAAACAGCTATCTTGCTCCGGAAGTATTCTTCTCCAGAGCAACCTCCCGTACACCATATACACGTCAGTCTGATATATACTCGTTCGGTCTATGTCTTTATCAGATGATGAACGATATGTATATGCCATTAGAAAGGGAAATGCCGGTGGACAAAGCTATTGCGAGCCGTATATGCGGAAATGCACTTCCTCCGCCGAAAAACGCTTCTCCGGAATTTGCACGTATAATCCTTAAAGCCTGCTCGTACAATACGATAAACAGATACCAGAATATAAAAGAGTTCCTTTGTGACCTCAACGGTATCGCCCGTTCAAGAGTAACCGTAAATAACGATTTCAGACCTTTAAAGCCTATAAGGACTCATAATGTTCAGCGTACAATAACTGTATCTGCTGCTCAGCACGCAGAACGCTACACTCCTACTGCAATAAAACTGAACGGTAATTTCTCAGCTCAGGCTCCTAAGATAACTGCAAAAATACCGGTCTTGAACCAAGACGCAGTCGCTGTAAAGGAAAAAAAGACGAATATCATACCGGCGGCAATTTTTCTTATTGCACTTATTGCCGTACTTCTCGGAGTATTCACTATACATCAGATAACCTCAGGAAAAAATGATTCCGGCACCAAAATTGCCGAAGCAGTAAGTGATCACTCCAATATAACAGGTATATCTTCAAATAAAGATACAATCAATATCAACCTACACGAAAAACTAAAAGTCAAGGACGTTTCTTTCCCTGACAAAATAAGCAAAAAGGAAACAGAGGAAGGCAAACAGCTCGATGCCGGTTATTCTGTTGATTCAGTGCTTATCGCTTCTGACGATCAACTGATACTTACTGTAAATCAAAGTGCTACAGAGGAGCTTAAATGGGACGCTCCGGAAGATCTTAAAGTATCAGTAAAAAAAGAAAACAACAATTATATCGTCACCTTCAATGCAAGTAAATATGTAGACAAAAATGCAGAGTGCAAAGTTGTATTCTATGGAAACGATCCTTCTGTTTACAAGGAGATCAAAGTCAATATAACTAATGACGGACCTTTTAAAGATGACCTTATGCTCAGATCATCAAATGATAAGGTAATAAGATTCTACAAGGAAAACGGAGTACTTAAATACATCGTTTCATCAACCGGAATGGTCGATGTGAACTGGATTTACAACGGAGAAATTCTGCACACCTGCAAATTAGAGATAACAAAATAAAACTCAGGAGGTCAAATTATGCCTGATAAATTTGATGATAATCCAAAAACAAAATATTACCACATCGGAGATGATAACAAAGATAAAAAGCCTCAGCCTCCGTGTAAACCGCTTGTAAAAGTTAAGAACAATTCAGCTGCTCAGGAGTTTGCTCCGCCGCCGAATTATTCCTCCGGCAATGTTCCGCCGGATCCTGTATTACAGCAGCCGGTAATCCCGCCTCAGCAGAATTATTCTGAACCACCTATGCAGAATTATGCCGAGCCGCCGCTACAGAATTACTCTGAGCAGCCTATGCAGAATTACGCTGATCCGCCGCTTCAAAACTACGCCGAGCAGCCGATGCAGAATTATCAGCAGCCAAATTATCAGCCATATCCGGAGCCGCAGCAGCCCGATATGTATAATAACAATAACGGAACTGTTCCGCCTCCCTATACACCGCCTCAGATGCCGCAGCAGCCTGAGCCTCCAAAAGAGAAAAAAGGCAATAGCACTATCATACTTATGGTGATAATAATAGTGCTTCTCCTTGCTATAATAGGTCTTGTGCTTTTCATCTATCTGAAAAATAATAAGGACGATGATACATCAAGCAAAAATTCAGCCGCTGTAACTGAGACAACTTCTCAGCAGAATGCCGAAACTACCGAAGAGATCACTATTCAGGAAGCTGAAGATCCTGAAAATGCTATCGTACCAGATCTTGTCGGAACTGACTACCGTACAGCTGATATGAACTTGAAAAAGGCTGGTCTTGAAGTAGGTCTTGAATTCACATTCAGTAACGATGTTGAGAACAACCTGATAATTTCTCAGGATGTTGCACCGAATACCGAAGTTGCCAAGGGAACAAAAATAAAGCTCGTTGTATCACAGGGCAAAGAGTCCAGCAAGAAAGTAATGGTGCCAAATGTCAGAGGACTCTCATTTGAAGAAGCTTCAAACGTTCTTGCTTCTGTAGGACTTAACAGTGCTCAGGAATATGAGGCAAATGAAAACATCGCCAAGGGCAAGGTTATCGACCAGAAAGAAGCTCCCGGAACTGAAATATATGAAGGCTCTGTAGTTGTACTCATTGTATCGTCAGGCAAAGCTGCTGACGAGCCGACAACAAAACCTGCTGAAAATACTGAAACTAACTACAGATCAGGAGTAGTACAGACAGAAGAAACTGATCTTAATGTAAGAAAATCCCCGTCAGCAGACAGCGAGCTTCTCGGTACTCTCACAGACGGAACTGAAGTAAAAATAGTTTCAGAAGATAACGGCTGGTATGAGATCGTATATAACGACGGTACTGCCTATGTTTCAAAGGACTATGTAAATATATCTGAATAAAGTTTAAGCCATAGCATTTCTGATGATATTATCGGAATGCTGTGGCTTTTTTATTGACATGACAAGTCCATATAATTCATTTTTTTACCTTTTAATCATTCCTCAGGTCTTGACTTTAAACCTGCAATATATTATAATAATAATGTATACGCTCATGAAGTTTTTCACATAATATCAGAAAAACAAGGAGCTTATATATCTTATGGAAAAAGAATTAAAAGACATTCATTCAGAAACTGAGGAAAAACTTTCCGAAGCCGAACTTGCTGAGGAAAACGGACAGACAGTCTCGCAGAATTCAAAACATCTGATACACTGCCTTACCGTTATCGGTCAGATTGAAGGTCACTATGTTCTGTCAGATCAGAATAAGACCACAAAATATGAACACATCCTGCCCGCTCTTGTGGCTATCGAACAGGACAGAAGCGTTGAAGGTCTGCTTATCATACTGAATACCGTTGGCGGCGATGTTGAAGCCGGTCTTGCTATAGCTGAGCTTATCGCAGGGATGAAAACTCCGACCGTATCTCTCGTCATCGGCGGCGGACACTCTATCGGAGTTCCTCTTGCTGTAAGTGCAAAACGCTCGTTTATAGCTCCGACAGCATCAATGACCATTCATCCGGTACGCATGAACGGCACTGTACTCGGAGTTCCTCAGACACTTGCTTACTTTGATAAAATGCAGGACAGGATAGTCAGTTTCGTAACTTCAAACAGCAAAGTCTCATCTGATGATTTCCGCAGACTTATGATGAATACAGAGGAGCTTGTCCTTGATGTCGGGTCTGTACTTGAAGGCAAAAAAGCCGTAGAGCTCGGACTTATCGACGATATAGGAAGCCTTTCCGATGCACTTGAATGTCTTTACACTATGATAGAAAATACAGAAAAACGCTATTCATAGCATTTTAGTCCATGGACTTTTAAAAGAACAACGGAGGCAGAAAATGGCAGAAGCAGCTAAGAAAAAAAGAGCAAAAAGAGGTACAAAAAAAGCAGCGGCACCACCGCCGCAGCCTATGTCACCCCCGCCTATACCTTTTGTACCGGAAGCTCCGCAAGGAAAAAAAGAAAAATCGTCAGCTCCCAAAAATGATAAAAACCAGTTCTGGTCGATAGTACTATTTGCGTCAGGTGTACTCATAGCTCTCATAACCCTTATCGACGGAAGCTCCGGCTGGCACGGAGTCCACAATATGCTAAGAGGTATGTTCGGAGTTGCCGTATTCTTTATACCGGCAATACTCATATACACCTCCATACAGATAGGCAGGGAAAGAACTCAGAAAAATGTTGCCGGAAGAGCAGGCTGGGGTATCGGAATGACTTTCCTCTTCTCAGCAGCCGTACAGATTTTTCTTGTGGGAGTCATCCCCGGAGATGAATTGCTAAGACACTTTCCGGCACTCTATGAGGACGGTGTAAAACTGAAAGGCGGCGGACTCGCAAGCTTTCCTATCGCAGGTATACTGCTGAAAATATTTGGCACTACAGGTGCCCGTATCACAGTAATAGTCCTCTTTTTCGTTTTTGCACTTTTACTTTCAGGTCTCGGACTTATCGATTTCCTTAAATCACTTACAAGACCTTTCGCTTTCGTCGGCAGATGTATAGATGACCTCAAATACATCCTCACAGGTGAAGAATATGATGATGCTTACGATGACCTCGAAGATGAAGATGAGGAACTTCCGCCTATGCCGCCTCCGATACCGACACCGGAAATGGAGGCTCATGCTATGGAAAGAGAACTGCCGCCTCCGAATATTTTCCCGAATATACCCGAACCTGAGCCTCAGCCTGTATACGACCCTGACCTCGAAGCCCTCAGCTTCATTGAGGAAAGAGACAGGAATATGCCGAAAAACGAAACTTTCAAAATTAATATGAACGGCGTGATAGACGGCTTCCTTATGGATGTACCTATCCATGATTCAAGACAAAATATTCCTGAACCTATCAACTATAATGAAGAAGAACCAAAAGCTGATAATGATGAGCTTGAAAAGCTCATTTGCAAAGCTGCCGGCACTACATACGGTGAAACCGCAGAAGTCATAGAAGATGAAGAAGAATGTCAGCAGACTGAAATCGTCCTTGAACCTATGTATATACTTCCGCCTATCGACCTCCTTACTCTTCCTAAGAATTCCTCAAACGGTGCTGCTGCCGCTCAGGAAATGCGTGAAAAAGCTGATACTATAGTTAACACTCTCAGGAGTTTTGGTGTAGAGGTAAGAATAAAAGACATCTTCCGTGGACCTTCTATAACAAGATATGAAGTCCAGCCGGGCACAGGCGTAAAGATTTCACGTATCAAAAACCTCGATGCGGATATCGCTCTCAGTCTTGCCGCTTCAGGAGTGCGTATCTCCCCTGTTCCGGGTAAGCCTGTTGTGGGCATAGAAGTGCCTAACAGTCAGCGTGACATGGTATCTCTCCGTGAAATACTCGATTCAAACGAATTCCACAATGCTTCAAGCAAGCTGACCTTTGCAGTCGGCAAGGATATAGCCGGAAACTGCATACTCGGTGATATCTCCAAGATGCCTCACGTCATTATCGCAGGTACTACCGGTTCAGGTAAGTCAGTCTGCACTCGTTCTATAATCATGAGCATCCTCTTCAACGCAAAGCCTAATGAAGTAAAGCTCATACTCATAGACCCGAAAATGGTTGAATTCAAGGTGTTTGACGGAATCCCTCACCTGCTAACTCCTATAATCATTGAAGCCAAAAAAGCTCCGGGAGCTCTTAACTGGGCAGTTAACGAAATGCTCAAACGATACAAAATGCTCTCAGAGAGCGGCACAAACGACCTTAAATCATATAACGAATACGCAAAGGCAAATTCTCTCGACCCTATGCCTCAGATAGTCATATTCATCGACGAGCTCGCTGATATGATGCTCGTTGCCAAGAACGAAGTTGAAGACTCCATACAGCGTCTTGCTCAGATGGGACGTGCCGCAGGTATGCACCTTGTAGTAGCTACACAGCGTCCTACTACCGACGTTATCACAGGTACTATCAAGGCTAATATCCCAAGCCGTATCGCATTGTCCGTTATGTCCGCTACTGACTCACGTACTATTATCGACGACGGCGGAGCTGATAAACTCCTCGGAAACGGCGATATGCTCTATAAGCCGATAGGTCTTAACGAGCCTATGCGAGTTCAGGGATGCTTCGCTTCAAACAGCGAGATACAGGCAACTATACAATACATAAAAGCTCAGGGCGAGGCAGAGTACGACCACTCTGTTACTGAAGCTGTAGAAAGCTACGTCCCTCAGACCAAGGGCGGAGACAGGTCTGAAGGCGGAGACAGCAATATATCCGGAGAGGATGAAGAGCTTCTGTTCAGAGCTATGGAAATCGCCGTAACTAACGGTCAGGTCTCGACCACAATGCTCCAGAAAAAACTGAGGCTCGGTTACGCAAAGGCTTCACGTATTATCGATGAACTTGAAGAACGTGACGTGATTGGTCCGAGTGAAGGCTCTAAACCAAGAAAAGTATATATGTCCCGTATGCAGTTTGACGATATGAAACTCCGCCATATGCAGGATATAGACTAAAAAGGGGTATGCTTATGTACGAAGGATTTCTCCCGACTACCAGAAAAGAAATGAATGAACTGGGCATAGAACAGTTCGATTTTATATACATAACCGGTGATGCTTATGTCGACCACCCAAGCTTCGGTGCTTCTATCATCACACGGCTTATCGAATCAATGGGATTCACTATCGGTATCATCGCTCAGCCGGACTGGCATTCCGACAGAGACTTCCGCAGATTTGGTGCTCCGAAATACGCATTTCTGGTAACTGCCGGAAATATCGATTCTATGGTAGCACACTATACTGCGGCTAAAAGAAAACGTTCCGACGACGCTTACTCCCCCGGAGGACTTGCAGGAAAGCGTCCGGACAGAGCAGTTATCGTCTACTGCCAGAAACTCAGGGAGTACTTTGGCAGCGTCCCGATAGCTATAGGCGGACTCGAAGCTTCACTCCGACGTTTCGCACACTATGACTACTGGGACGACGATGTAAGACCGTCTGTACTTCTCGACAGCGGTGCAGACCTGCTCATGTACGGTATGGGCGAACATCAGATACAGGAGCTTTGCACAAGACTTGCCGCAGGTGAAAATATACACGATATTCACGATATCAGAGGTACCTGTTACCTGACTGAACCTGTTAATACTCCAATAGGAGCTGCTCAGTGTCCGTCGTTTGAACAGGTGCGTGATAATAAAGTCGAGTACGCAAAAGCTACGAAAATACAGTACGACTGGCAGGATGAGGTCTACGGAAAGACTATTATCCAGCGTCACGGCAAGCTCATGCTTGTACAGAATCCTCCGGCATACAGCCTTACTACAGAGGAGCTTGACCATATCTACAGTCTGCCTTACACAAGAGCAGTCCACCCGTCATATGAAGCTATGGGCGGAGTTCCCGGTATAGAGGAAGTAAGGTTTTCAATAACTCATAACAGAGGTTGCTTCGGCTACTGTAATTTCTGTTCTATCGCTCTGCATCAGGGCAGAAGGATAACCGTAAGAAGTGAAGAGTCAGTACTCGCAGAAGCCGAAAGGATCACCAAAATGCCCGACTTCAAAGGCTACATACACGATGTTGGCGGTCCGACTGCCAATTTCCGTCATACTTCATGTGAGAAACAGCTCAGCAAAGGACTTTGTATGGGTAAGAAATGTCTTGCACCGAAACCGTGTCCGGCTCTGAAAGTCGACCACACTGAATATCTTAATCTGCTCAGAAAGATACGCAAGATAAAAGGCATCAAACGAGTTTTCATCCGCTCAGGTATTCGCTACGATTACCTTATGGAAGATAAGAACGACGAGTTCATGCGTGAACTTATAAAGCATCACGTAAGCGGTCAGCTTAAAGTAGCTCCGGAGCACTGTTCAGCAGTGGTGCTCGACAAAATGGGCAAACCTCATATAGAGGCTTACAAAGCTTTCCAGAAACGATTCTACGAAATAACCAAGGGTATGGGAAAAGAGCAGTATCTCGTCCCTTACCTCATGTCGTCACACCCCGGAAGCACTCTCAATGAGGCTATAGACCTCGCTCTTTTCCTGCGTGACAATAAAATACGTCCGGAACAGGTGCAGGACTTCTACCCTACTCCCGGTACAATATCCACAAGTATGTTCTACACCGAGCTTGACCCGTATACTATGGAAAAAGTCTACGTTCCTAAAACACCTAAGGAAAAGGCTATGCAAAGAGCTTTACTGCAATATTTCCGACCGCAGAACAGGGAGATAGTCCTTGAAGCTCTGAAAGCCGCAGGCAGACGTGACCTCATTGGCTCGTCACCTAAATGTCTCGTGGAGGATATAGCTCCTAAGAGGAATACTGCATCCGGAAAAGGCGGTGACAGAGCATGGCACAATTCAGGCAAAAATCACAGCCGAGGCAAAACGGGAGATATACTCTTACACAAGAACAGCAAAAACTCCTCGAAGACCTCGAAGAATACTTCCGCAGGAAAAAGGAAAGAAAAAGGAAAAAGATACGGCAAATAATTATCGCATCCATTCTGATAATCATATTTCTGCTTGGTTTATGGTACTTCTTTATCCGTCAGCGGGATAAGAATGAATCCCCTCTTTTTGACGGCGACAAGCTTTCGGTGCGGTTTATAGATGTCGGACAGGGTGACTCCACTCTCATTGCGGCTGACGGAACAACAATGCTTGTAGACAGCGGTGAGTCCGACCAGACCGAAAAAGTAATAAAGTACCTGAAAAAAGCCGGTGTCAAAAAGATAGACTACCTTATCGCTACTCACCCGCACTCCGACCACATGGGCGGTATGTATAAGGTGATCGATAATTTCGATATTGGTGAGGTAATTATACCTCACCTTGCTGACGATGCTATACCAACATCGCAGTATTTCGAGGAATTTCTCGATTCATGCGAAGATAAGGGACTCTCCTTAACAGAAGCCGAAACCGGCAGAAAAATACTTATCGGTAATGCCGAAGCTGAAATAATAGCTCCCGTAAACAGCGGCTATGAGAATATCAACAATTATTCCGTATGCCTGTTTATAACTCACGGAAACAACAGCTTCCTGCTTACCGGTGATGCTGAAAAAGAATCGGAAGAGGAAATGCTGAAAAGCGGCAGACTTCATCATGCAGTCGTATACAAGGCAGGTCACCACGGAAGCTATACTTCCAGTTCAAAGGAATTCCTTGAAGCCGTAAGACCTGCATATGCCGTTATATCGTGCGGAAGCGACAATCCTTACGGTCATCCGCATGAGTCGACCATAAAAAGTCTGAAGAAATATACCAAAGCTATTTACCGCACAGACCTCAATGGTACGATAATCGCAGTATCAGACGGTCAAAGCATCTCTTTCAGCAAAGAAAGGACATAATATGATAACCATAGATAGATTTGAGGACGATAAAGCTATCCTCGAAACAGATAAGACCTTTTTAGTTACAGACCGCAATAAGCTCCCGGAAAACGCAAAGATAGGCGATATTCTCTCTTTCGTGAACGGTGCTTATTATATAGATAAAAAAACTACAGAGGAGCGTCGGGAGAGCATGAAAAAAAGGCTCGACCGGCTTATTAAGAAAAATGACTGATATTATCATAATCGGCGGAGGTGCTGCCGGATGCATGGCGGCAGTGCAGTCCGCAAGACTTGGAAAGTCCGTTATAGTGTTTGAAAAGAACGAACGTCTTGGACGCAAACTAAGGATAACCGGCAAGGGACGCTGTAATGTCACCAATAACTCTCCATCAGAGGAGCACATGAAGAATATCCCTGTAAATCCACGTTTCATGTACAGCTCGTTCTCGCTTTTCGCCCCTGAGGATACGATGAACTTCTTTGAAGAACTCGGAGTCCCGCTGAAAACAGAGCGTGGCAACCGTGTTTTTCCTGTAAGTGATAAGGCTGACGATATCGCTGACGCTCTTGCTCATGAGATGAAAAAACTCGGAGTAAAGGTCATAAACAAGCGTGTTTCAAAGCTTATCATCGAGGACGGACGCTGCTGCGGAGTAAAAGCCGGCTGTGAGGAATTCAGAGCAAATTCGGTACTGATAGCCTGCGGAGGCAAGTCATATCCAAATACAGGCTCTACCGGCGACGGATATACTTTAGCTGAGTCAGCAGGTCATACTATTACTGAATTAAAGCCAAGTCTCGTACCGCTTACCTCTCCGGATAAGTACTGTGCGGAGATGATGGGACTTTCCCTGAGAAATGTCACCCTCACGCTTTTTGACGGCGATAAGCCTATATACAGCGAACTCGGAGAAATGCTGTTCACCCACTTCGGCATCACAGGTCCGCTTGTACTAAGTGCAAGTTCTCACATCAGAGATATGCAGCCTAACAGGTACAAAGCCAAAATAGACCTCAAACCCGGACTTTCTCCCGAACAGCTCGACACAAGGATACAGCGTGATTTCTCAGAAAATCTCAACCGTGACTTCATTAACGGCATCCGCAAACTTCTGCCAGCAAAGCTTATACCCGTAGCAGTAAGGCTCAGCGGAATATCTCCCGAACAGAAGATCAACGGCATAACTAAGGAACAGCGGCACAAATTCGGCGAACTTATAAAAGCGTTTCCGGTAAGAATATCGGGATTCCGACCAATAGATGAGGCTATCATCACAAGCGGAGGCGTCTCAGTCAAAGAGATAGACCCACGTACTATGGAATCCAAGATCATGCCCGGACTTTTCTTCGCCGGAGAAGTCATAGACATCGACGCTTACACAGGCGGCTTCAACCTGCAAATAGCTTTTTCTACAGCCTACTCAGCCGCTTTATATATGTAAGGGGGACAGCTATGGATCTCATTTTCGATTTTATTCTTGAACTTCTTTTTGATGCAATAGGAACAGGTATCTCGGATGCAAGCAAAAGCAGTAAGATACCTAAACCAATAAGATATATTCTTTTGCTTTTGATACTGCTTTTCTGGACGGCTTTTTTCACATTGATATTCCTTGTCGGAATAATGCTGCTGAAAGAAAATGTGCTCGGCGGTATCATCATAATCGCCCTAGGAGCTTTAATGCTTTTCTTAGCAATTAAAAAGCTGAAAAAGAATTATTCCCGAAGGAAATAGACCACAGTCCATAATTTTTTGATATAAAAGGAGAACCACCTATGAAAAACATCAACATCGCTATTGACGGTCCTGCCGGTGCAGGAAAAAGCACTATTGCAAAAATGGTATCAAAAAAGCTCGGTTACATCTATGTCGACACCGGTGCTCTCTACCGCACTATCGCTCTCTATATCACGGAAAATAATATTTCTGATGAAGACATCGAAAATGCACTCCCCAAAGCAAACGTGTCACTGAAATTCATTGACGGTGCTCAGCGTGTATTTCTCGGCGACAGAGACGTTTCCGATATTATCAGAACTCCGGAAATATCAATGGCAGCTTCAAGAACATCTGCTATACCGGCTGTAAGAGCTTATCTCTTTGAAACTCAGCAGAATATAGCAAAGTCCAACAGCGTTATAATGGACGGACGTGACATAGGTACTGTAGTACTCCCTGATGCTGATGTCAAGATATTCCTTACAGCTTCCGCAGAGGAAAGAGCTAACCGCCGCTATAAGGAGCTTGCTGAAAAGCCGGACTGTCCGTCATATCAGGAGATACTCGACGACATAATCAAGCGTGACTATCAGGATATGCACCGTGAAACAGCTCCTCTCAAACAGGCTGAGGACGCTGTACTCGTTGACACTACAACTCTTAACTTAGAAGAATCCGCTAACGAAATCGTAAGAATAATCACAGAAAAGATCGGAGAGTGACTTTTATGCTGCACGCATTTGGTAAATTGATTTTAAGAACTTATTTCCGCATTTTATTCAGCTTCCATTATGAAGGTCTCGAAAATATCCCTAAAGACACAACTGTAGTACTTACACCAAATCACAGGACCTATTATGATCCTCCGTTCGTCGGATGTACAGGTCCGGGAAAGATCTCATTCATGGCTAAAGAGGAGCTCTTTGACAAGAAGCTCTTTGCATGGCTCATACGCAAATTAGGTGCTATTCCGGTTGCAAGAGGAAAGGGCGATTTCACCGTTATCGATACAGCTGTTGACACTCTTAACAACGGCAGAAGCTTCCTCGTTTTTCCTGAGGGTACACGCTCCAAGGACGGTAAAATAGGCAGAGGTCACACCGGAGCTGCACTTATCGCTGCAAAGTCCGGAAAACCTATCATCCCTGTTGCTGTTATCTACGGCAAAAAGCTTAAATTCCGTTCAAAAGTACTCATAAAATACGGAAAGCCAATATATCCTCAGGAGTATGTTGAGTCTCAGGAAGAACCAAATCCACGTCAGCTCGTAAAGCTCAAAAACCGCTATATGGCTGACCTTAAAGAATTAGCTGAGGCAGATACTTTAGCTCTTATAAATGCGGATGCTGCTCCGGAGAAAGAGGTCAAGGAGGAAAACAATGAGTAAAGTCACAGTCGCTAAGTCAGCCGGATTTTGCTTCGGAGTCGACAGGGCAGTGAAAATGGTCTACAGCGAACTCGAAAAGAACACCAAAGTCGCTACGCTCGGACCAATAATCCATAATCAGGACGTTGTTAACGATATGCAGTCAAAGGGTGCAAGAATAATCAGCTCGGTCGATGAGCTTGCTCCGGACGAAACTGTCGTTATCCGCTCTCACGGAGTCGGAAAAGACATCTATGACAGCATAAAAGCCCGTGGATGCCGTATGCTCGATGCTACCTGCCCTTTCGTTTCAAGGATACATAAAATAGTCTCTGAAAAGACTGCGGAAGGCTATTTCATCCTCATCGCCGGAGATGCTTCACATCCGGAAGTACAGGGTATAGTTGGGCATTGTGACGAAAATCAACTCGTTTTCAAGGACAATTTTGAGCTAAAAGACTTTTTTGAAAAAAAATATAAAAATTTGGGAAAAAAGCTTGCAATTGTCGCCCAAACGACGTATAATATAGTAGTATGGGATGAGTGTTTAAACGTGATCCCGAAGAACGATCCAGACATTGTTATATTCGATACTATATGCAACGCTACAGACACAAGACAATCCGATGCTGCTGAGCTTGCCAGAAACTCGGACGTAATGCTTGTGGTGGGCGGAAGACACAGTTCTAATACTGTGAAGCTCTCCGAAGTGTGCAGCCGATACTGCAAAACGTATCACATAGAAAATGCGGACGAGCTTCGATCCATAAAACTGCCCGCTGCTGAAAAAATCGGCATTACTGCAGGGGCTTCCACCCCGGCTTATATAATCAAGGAGGTACAAACAACCATGGCAGAGAATGAAAATCTCACAGCAATTCAGGATGAGGAGATCGATTTTGCTCAGGCACTCGATGAGTCATTCAAAAAAATACATACAGGAGAGAAAGTCAAGGGTATCGTTGTAGGCGTTGATAATGCTGAGATCACTGTTGATCTCGGTACAAAGCATACCGGATACGTTAAACTTGAGGACCTTACAGATGATCCGGCTCAGAAGCCTGAAGATATAGTAAGCGTTGGCGATGAGATCGAACTCATCGTTATCAAGGTAAATGACGCAGAAGGTACAGCTCAGCTTTCTAAGAAGAAGGTTGACGAGCAGGCTGGTTACGAGACTGTTGTTAAGGCATACGAAGAGGGTACTGTACTCGAAGGTACTATCCAGCACGTTGTTAACAAGGGCGTAACTCTTACATACCTCGGCGTAAGAATCTTTATCCCTGCTTCACAGACTGGTCTCCCAAGAGGAGCAGAGCTTGATGAGCTTCTCAAGAAGAAGGTTGAATTCAAGATCATCGAAGTTACAGAGGGCAAGAAGAGAGCTGTTGGTTCTATCAAGGCTGTTCAGAACGCTCGCAAGGCTGAGGCTCAGGCTAAGTTCTGGGATTCCGCTGAAGTTGGTCAGACATTTGTAGGCAAGGTTAAGTCTCTCACAAGCTTCGGTGCATTCGTTGACCTCGGCGGTATCGACGGTATGGTACATATCTCTGAGCTCTCATGGAAGAGAATCAAGCACCCAAGTGAGGTCGTTTCTGTTGGCGATACTCTCGAAGTATACATCAAGGACCTCAACCGTGAAGAGAACAGAATCTCTCTCGGCTTCAAGAAGGCTGAGGACAATCCTTGGGAGATCTTCAAGGCTAACTACAAGGTAGGCGATGTTGTTAAGGCTACTATCGTTTCTATCACAAGCTTCGGTGCTTTCGCAAGAATCATCGACGGTATTGACGGTCTTATCCACATCTCTCAGATCGCTGATAAGAAGGTCGAGAACGTTAAGGACATCCTCACTGTAGGTGACGAAGTTGACGTTAAGATCATCGACATCGACGAAGATCAGAAGAGAATCAGCATTTCTATGCGTGCTCTCCTTGAGAACAATGACGAGGCTGAGGAAGAAGCTTCTGACGTTGTTTATTCCGACGAGGCTGGTATCGCTCCTGCTGAGGATGCTGAATAATTCAGATACTGAATATTGTAAATTACGCCATAGTACTTAACGTACTATGGCGTTTCTTTTTATCATAACTCTATGACCTTTGTCGCAATTTTCTCACGAAAGCACTTATCGTGCTCAACAAAAAGCATAGTCGGTGAGTAGCTGCATATAAACTTCTCTATCTGCATCCTTGAAAATACGTCAATAAAATTGAGAGGTTCGTCCCATATATATAAATGTGAGGGACTAAGCAGGCTCGATGCAATCAGAACTTTCTTCTTCTGACCGGCTGAAAGTTCACTAATATCTTTGGTGAACTGAGCTCTCTCAAAGTCCAACTGCCTTAATACAGAGAAAAACAAGCTCTGGTCAAGCGAGCGTAAAGTGCAGAAATCCTGCAAACTGCCGCTCATTCCGTCTGTATCCTGCGAAACATAAGAGATAAAAAGTCCGGAGGCAACATCGCATATTCCCTGCTCTGCGATCGGAAGTTTCCCCTCATATATGCCCGCTTTGCTCAATATTGCCTTTATAAGTGTGGACTTTCCGCATCCGTTACCTCCATGAAGTGCGATACGTTCTCCCCTTTTCACAGAAAAAGTCAGTCCACTAAACAGCGGAGCTTCAGCTGTATCATATTTCACACTATAATCTCGTATATCTACAAGAGTATTCTTGTGGTGGACTATCTGCTGGAGCTTCAGCTCAGGAACACGCTCAATGTCGTTGAGCAGTCCCTCTTTTTCCTCTATTTCACGGGATATACGCTTCTCCATTTGCTTTACACGGCTCTGCATTTTCTTTGTTTTGGCTCCTATAAAAGAACGTGAACTTATGCATCGGTCTTGTTCCTTGACAGGGTCGAAACCGATTTTAGTACTCTCATTTTTATCAGCCCAGTCCGAGGTGCGTTTAGCGGCTTGTTTAAGCTTTTTTATCTCCTTTTTATGTTTTTCATTTTCAGCTTCTGCGAACTGATCTCTGCGTTCCTTATTCTCCCACCACGCTGAGAAATTTCCACTCTGCACCTCGACTGACTTGCGGTTCAGTACGAGTACATGATCGATACAAGCGTCAAGCAGCTCCCTGTCGTGCGAAACGAGTATATACCCATTCTTACCGGAAAGATACTGCTTTACAGCCTCTCTTGCATTGTTGTCAAGATGATTTGTAGGCTCATCAATAAGCAGGAAGTCGTTGTCCCCCGAAAACAGTACTGCGAGCATAACTTTTGTTCTTTCACCCGGACTAAGAGTATCAAATGGTCGAAAAAGTATATCGGATTCCTCCTGTAAAAGTGAGAGTTCGCATATAACTCGCCATAACTCACAACCGCATTTCAACTCGTCAAGTATATCCGCCGCCGGAGCTTTCTTCTGTCTCTCATCCAGAACATATGGAAAATAGCCGAACTGCACAGAGGCATCTATAGAACCGCTGTACTGATATTCTCCCATTAGAAGCCTGAGAAAAGTAGTCTTTCCCTTGCCGTTTCTGCCTATGAACCCAAGTTTCCAGTTTGTATCGATCGAGAACGAGACATTTTCAAATATATTATCGAAGCTGCCGTCATAACAAAAAGTAAGATTTTTAACGTTTATTTGTGACATATACATTCCTCCTTCTGCGGTCAAAAAAAGGGACCGCTTGTTGCCAAACAGTCCCGATACGTTTCAATAACCTCACAAAAGCCGACGATAATAATATCGCCGTGAAATATATACAAATGCACAAAAATAAGAGGTTATGATAACATAATCCACTTTTGGCAACATGACAAGACAGTATGCAAAAATCCACACTGTCAGATTGATTATTCATGTGTTCAAAAGCAGATCATCTTTTCATCCTCACACCTCTTTCGCATTTTTTCATATTATAGCACATCAAAATTTATATGTCAAGCTTTTTGTCAAATGCTATATAATCTTTTCTAACCCGGCTCACTTATTATATTGATTTCACCAAATTTTCACAAAGAGTGGTAATTCCCTTGAAATCGGCTATTTTTAGTAGTATAATGTATAAGTTCGAGAAAATAATGATAAGAAGGTTAGAAAATGGAACAGAAAGTAAAAAAACCTACCGAAGAAAAGCTTAAACCAAAACTTTTCTCGGTAATGAAAAATTACTCCACTGAGCAATTTATCAAGGACATAATCGCCGGTATCATAGTTGCTATCATTGCGATACCACTCTCTATCGCACTTGCTCTTGCTTCCGGAGTAGAGCCTCAGCAAGGTCTTTACACTGCTATAGTCGCCGGATTCATCGTTTCCTTCCTCGGAGGAAGCCGTGTTCAGATAGCAGGTCCTACAGCTGCTTTTGCTACGATAGTTGCCGGTATCGTTGCATCAGAAGGCATGGACGGTTTGATAATATCCACAATAATGGCTGGTATCTTCATGATAATCATGGGATTTTGCCGCTTCGGAGCTCTCATCAAGTACATCCCCGGCACCATCACATCGGGATTCACTTTTGGTATCGCTGTAACTATCCTCGTCGGACAGATAAAAGACTTCCTCGGTCTTAAATTCAAGAACTCTCCGGTCGAAACAGTTGACAAGATAACAGAAATTTTCCGCTGCATGGACACATTTAACTATAAAGCCCTCCTCATCGGACTCCTCTCTCTCGCTATACTTATTCTATGGCCGAAAAAGCTTGAAAAAGTGCCTGCTTCTCTCATAGCAGTACTTGTATGCTCAGCTGTAGTAAAGCTCTCGGATATAGACGTAAACACGATCGGTGACCTTTACTCTATCTCCTCCGCACCGCCTAAGTTCACTCTTCCTGAAGTTACTTTCGCCAGAGTAAAGGCTCTTGTGCCAAATGCTTTCACTATCGCTATGCTCGCAGCTATAGAATCACTCCTTTCATGCGTAGTTGCCGACGGTATGATCGGTTCAAAGCACCGCTCAAATATGGAGCTCATCGCTCAGGGTACAGCTAATATCGGTTCTGCACTTTTCGGCGGTATACCTGCTACCGGAGCTATCGCACGTACTGCTGCTAACGTTAAAAACGGCGGACGTACTCCAATTGCCGGCATGGTACACGCTATACTCGTACTTATTATACTCGTTGTGCTCATGCCATACGCTTCAATGATACCAATGCCTACTATTGCAGCTATCCTCTTCATAGTTGCGTACAATATGTGCGGCTGGAGAAATATCCGCAACACAATCAAAACAGCTCCAAAGAGTGATATAACAGTGCTTTTCGTAACACTTATATTCACTGTTGTTTTCGACCTCGTTGTTGCTATCGGAGTTGGCATGGTGCTCGCTGCACTCCTCTTTATGAAGAGAATGGCTGACGTTACTGAAGCTCACGCTTGGGTTGACATCGATGACGAGGAGACTGACCCTGATAATATCCTCCTCAAGAAGATACCTCAGAATACTCGTGTTTTTGAGATAAATGGTCCTATGTTCTTCGCAGCAAATGATAAATTCAGATATATGCTGGATGACAAAAATATCGATGTTCTCATAATAAGAATGAGAAACGTACCTGCTGTGGACGCTACAGGTGTTGAGTCGCTAACACGTATTGTTAAACGCTGTGAAAAACACAATGTAAAGGTCGTATTCTCACACGTTAATGAGCAGCCTATGCACGCTATGGAAAAATCCGGACTTTATAAAAGAGTCGGAAAAGACAACTTCTGCAGCCACATTGATACTGCACTTGTACGAGCTGAAGAACTCGAAAAGAGCATTTCTGCTGCAAAAGCATGATAAAAAATACTGCAAAGAGAATATCGCTCTTTGCAGTATTTTTATTTGTCACCTTATTAATATTTTGCAGTTGACAATATTGTTTGTCTGTGATATAATAATCTAAGTCAATACCGCACAAAGCTTTGTGCGGTGCTGCCCTAAGTTCAATAAAGCGAGGTCATAAATTTGAAGACTAAAGATATTATTCTAATCGCTATGTTTGCGGCACTTATAGCTGTCGGCTCGTATATCCGCATACCTTTTCCTATGTGTCCGAAAACGCTCCATGTGCTTTTCACCACCCTTGCCGGAGTTCTTCTCGGAAGCCGTAAGGGTGCAATGTCAGTAATCGTTTTTATCCTGCTCGGACTCGCCGGACTTCCGGTATTTACTGGCGGAGGCGGTATAAGCTACGTTGTACAGCCTACATTCGGCTATATGATAGGATTTATCGTCGGAACATTTGTCACAGGTACGATCGTCCACAGCGGAAAGCCTACCATGCAGAGACTGCTTGTCGGATGCTTCTCCGGAATGCTCATAATCTATGCGATAGGCATGGCATATTACTGGTTCATCAGCTATTTCTGGCTCGATAAGCCGATAGGTATAGTACCGCTGTTTATCTACTGCTTCCTCATTCTCGTTCCGGGAGACATTTGTTTCTGTATACTCGCAGCAATGCTCGGAAAAAGACTTATACCGGTACTAAAACTCGATCAATACAAGAAAAAAACTGCTTAAAGGAGATAACTATGAATATAAATCAACTCGCAGATGAAATAATAAAAGGAAGAAGACTAAAGCGTGATGACGACCTCAGCTTCTTCCTTACAGCAGACCTGTCTGAATTATGCAAAGGTGCTGACCGCATCCGAAAAGAACTCTGCGGCGACCATGTCGACCTTTGCAGCATAATAAACGGCAAAAGCGGCAGATGCTCCGAAAACTGCCGGTTCTGTGCTCAATCAGCACACAACTGTACAGGTGTTGATGAGTACTCATTTCTCAGCAAAGAAAAAATACTTGCTGAATGCAAACATAACGAGTCCCGTGGAGTACACCGCTTCTCTATAGTAACTGCCGGACGTACTCTCAGTGATGCTGACTTTGAAAAAGCAGTCTCAGCCTACAGCCGTATGAGTAAAGAGTGCAGCGTAAAGCTCTGCGGTTCTCACGGACTTCTCACAGATGAACAGTTCCGCCGTCTGCATGATGCCGGAGTAACTACGTATCACGCCAACATCGAAACATCACGCAGAAATTTCCCAAATATATGCACAACCCATACATATGACGATAAAATAGCCTGCATAAAACGTGCTCAGGCTGCCGGTTTCAAAGTCTGTTCCGGAGGCATAATCGGTATGGGCGAAACTTGGGAGGACAGGATAGATATGGCTGTAAGCCTTTCAGAACTGAACATTTCATCTATCCCGATAAATGCTCTTATGCCTATCAAGGGAACTCCGCTCGAATCGCTCGAACAGCTCACATCTGACGATATATTGCGTACTGTAGCTATCTTCCGCTATATTAATCCGACCGCAAAAATAAGACTTGCTGCCGGACGAAATCTTATGAAAAACTGCGGAGCAGAAGCTTTTCTCTCCGGAGCTAATGCAACTATAACCGGAGATATGCTCACAACATCAGGAAACGATATTCAGGGTGATGTTGATATGCTGAAGAATATGGGATTTGATATTGAAAGAAATAACGCTTAAAATCGACTTTCAACCATTAATAACGACTGCTTATGCGGTCGTTATTTTTTATTTTTCTTATCGTGAAGATAATTGAATTCAGCGATTATCCTCTTTCTCACCTTTCCTACAAAAATGAATTTCACTCCACGTTTTATCCACAAAAACGGTATCAGCAATTTGTGACGATAATAAAACGGATAGGATTCCTTTATCTGCTCCATTGGAGGAAATATCCTTTTTAATAAGTACTTTGTTCCAGTATCATAACCTTCTTTTCTGAGATTTCTCTCAGCCATATTCTGACCCTTATGAGCTACTACTCCGTAAGTTCCTGAGAGAATGTAGTAATCCAGCTCAGTTTTTTCAGCATCTGACAGCTCAGCTCTTTCAAAAAGCTTAAAGGCAAGTTCACGAGTACCTCTCTCAAAATCATCCATGGACATTTTGGCAAGTTCACGCTGTATATAGTCCATGTCCAGAACTTTGCCGAACTTCTTATGGAACACGTAAATATCCACCAAAGACCTGACACCTGTACCGCCCTCTGAATAGTGCTTGAACTCGTGAGCTATCATATAGATATAGAAGTCCTCATTGCTGAAATGATAGCCATAGCTGTTCTTGTCGTCCTTGATGAGCCTTTCCTTCACATTGGAGTAATACTCAGTCAACGCAGAATAAAAGTCACCTTTTGGAAAAAGTCCGCCATGCATCTCAAAATTGCTGACAGGTTCTTTAAGGTAAGTATCGTCAACCGACTTTCCGAATTTATCACAGGTAAATCCAAGTCCGAGCATTATGTCCTTTATCCTGTCTCTCGCATTGTTATCGCAGAGTATATCGTTATCTGACATCTGTCTCATGCCAAGCTTAGGGTACCAGTCTTTAAGCAAAGCTCCTTTTAGCGGCATATACCATATCCCCTCTTTTTCAAGCTCAGCGAGTATCTTTTTTCGCTCTGTATCGAGGATTATGTTCTTTCGTATAGCCTTGTTTTTAGCCTCGCTGAATTCATCATATTTCAGACCAGCCGACTCTAAAGCATATGAAACGCAAGCTGTCAGGATATGTGTCTCGCATACCTCAAACAAAGCTGCCCGGTCGATATTATCTAAAAGGGACTTGTCCGGTACACTGCCATTTATCGCACAAACTGTAAGCTCTATCATGTTATAAGCGTTTTTTCTATATTCGTTTTTATCCATAAAATACCGCCTGATAATTTTTATAATAAATGCTATGCATTCATTCAGTCTGTTGTAAAAACATAAAATAAAAGAATAATCATAATAATGGGATTCCAAAGGTTTTTTTAACCCTTTGGTCAGGTCAAGGGCTGAAAGCCCTTGTGGGGCGTGGGGCAAAGCCCCACAGATAGCCGCAAAACGCTCTGCAAAGGGTGAATTCAAAAACAGTCCGGTGGACTGTTTTTGAAGAGGGGACGCTCTGCACGAGAGAGCGTCCCCTAAAGAATCAATGTTTTTCGACACTCTGAATAAATGCTACGCATACATTATATCATATATGCGAAAAAAAGTACAGTAAAAAAGCAAATACGCCGTACTTGAAGTACGGCGTATTTGTTCCTGATTTGTCCCTTACAAAAAACAAAGGAATATAATGCATATTCTGTCATAGTGCAGATAACAGAATACGTATTACGCATGAAAAGAATGTATTCTGCAGAGAGGTATCTGCATTTCATGAATATATTATAACATAATTATTATATAAAACAACCCATAAAACGAACTTTTAGTGGACAAAATGATCCATTTTATCCTTTTACTAAATTTCTGTACTGTACAGGAGTCATACCGGTTATTGAACTGAACTGTCTCAGAAAATATTTACTGTCTATGTATCCGCACCTCTCTGAAATATCCATAACATTCATAGTGGTAGTAGCAAGGTAATATTTGGCTTTAGCCATACGTGCGGCAATACACTCTTTATGAAAGCTTATGCCAAAGCACTGCTTAAAAACACTTCTGAGATAGCCTGTACTTCCTGAAAAGCGGTCGTGCAGCGAAGCAGTCTCGAAAGTCTCCATAGGATGAAGATATACATAGTCCCTTATCTCCGACATTTCCTTATAATGGCTGATAAGATGTCGCTCGGAAAGCTTTTTAAGTTCTTCATCAGCTCTCTGCAAGCACTTATCGTATATCTCTGAATAGGTCATATCACCGCATTTTTCAGCTACACATACAAACGAGCTGCTTCCGCAGTACTCAACATACTTTCTATGCTGTACAAGAATAGAAGCAAGACAATCTGAAAGAAGATCGCAGCCTCCGCTTCTCTGTATGATACAGACAAAAACGTCCTCATTAGTCCTTCCGCAGACATCATGGTTGCCGCAGAATTTTTCAACAGCTTTTGAAACGTCAAGCACTGCATCTATTCGCTTTGAACTATCAAGTTTCAGTACTGATTCATCAAAATGAAGCACTTTTAACATTATGAAATAAAGCTCATTTTCACCGTGAAGCTTGGCGGTCTTATAGGCTTTTTCGATACCCTTCACATTGAACATTCCGGTAAGCGTATCTCTCTCCTCCGAGAGATTCTGACAGCTTACAAGATACTGGATATCATTTTTCATTCTTAGGAACTCCAAGCTTATGGAAATATATTTTATCCAGTTCCTGAAAATATCATCGTATGTATCAGGGATATCGTATCTTAAAACGATATGTCCAAATAGATGACTGCCAAAAAAAAGCGGAGTAAAATAGTATGCTGCCGGTATATTATGTCCGGAGCAAATTTCAGCAAGATCAAATCTGTTTATCTCTGAGGGAGTATTATCTGTAAACGGCATCACAGAACGTCGTGTCATTATATCTGACGGAACATTCTGAGTGTCATACCAGTTTGCAGAAAGGCAGATTATAATATCGTAAACATCTCTTAAAAGCCAGTGAAATTTTCCTATAGTCGTAACAAAATCATTAAGATTCTTACTTTCAGTCAATTCCTGATCGAGCGAACTGAAAAGATTCCAGAATTCGTAATCACGCTTTATTTTTCCGTCATTAAGCTCTTTAAGATAGACCTCGTTATCTCTTTCACACGGACAACTTTCACCGTAAATCATCTTTCCAACCGGCGGATCAAATTCGCCGCTTTCGCCGATAGTAAGCTTATTATGTATCAATTTAACAGCATCGACACCAAGCTCTACACGATTTCGCTGATAAGTTGTAAGCAGCGGAGTGTGGTAGGTACGCCTGTTTACATACTCATATCCCACGACCGTTACTTGTTCCGGCACCTTTATTCCCTTTTGGGCAAAAGTATCAAGAATACCATATGCCATGTAGTCATTAGCACATACTATCGCTTCTGGAAGCTCCAAAAAGCCGCTCGCATATTTTTCTGCTATCTCGATACCGGAAGTCATCCAGAAATCACCGAAATGGATCCTTTTTTCTTCCACAGGAATTCCATGCCTGATAAGTGAACGCTTATAGCCGTCAACTCTCTTGTATGAAACTTCCAGTTCCTTATGACCTGTTAAAAGGTCGATAGAACGGAATCCATGAACATCAATGAGATGGTCTGTTATTTCTTCAATATCAGATTCATCACTTGTATTGATGTAAAAAAATTGAGAACTTTCAAATTCAGGAAGATATGTACCTACTATTATAATAGGAATATCCCTCTGCTGGATCACATCTTTCACCTTCAAGCGGAGTGTCTCATTAACAAACGACTCTGATATCATAATTATTGCAGAGATATCCTCTGACAAGGCAAGCTCGTATATCCGGTTCTCACATTCAAGACGCTCATTTACTTCGTTTGGATTATAAATATTAGAAATTATTACAGTATCATATCCGAATTTTTGTGCCTGACCAATTATCCCCTTTAAGATCTGACGCTGCTCAATGTTATTGGCTTCTGCTGCCACAACACCGAGTATAGGTCGCTTAGGCTTATTCATTCGTTGTTCCTCCGAAAACTGTCATTAATATTATTATATTCAATTTTTATTTAAATGTCAACAACTTTTTATGAAATATTATCCGTTTTGTCCACTTTAAATCCACTTTGTGGGTTTACAGGTGCACTTAGTTAATGTAAAATTAATATATAATAAATTTCAAATTAAGTACGTTTTTATTGGTTAAAACAATTTCAGGGGAGGAATTTATAATGGTTATGCTAAAGAAACTAAAATCAGCCCTTGCCGGAATTGTTGCTGGCTCTATGCTCGCAACTACATTTTCACTATTTCCGGTAAACAACGCTGATCCCGATCTCGAGGCAAATGCGGCAAGCGTTTGTACTATCAACACAAATAAATTATACCAGCACATAACTGGTTTCGGTGGTATCGACCTTCCGGAATGGCAGGGCTATTCACTGTCTGACGCTGAGAAGGCAACTGCTTTCGGCAACGGTGCTAATCAGCTCGGACTTACAGTTCTTCGTGTGTACGTAAACCCTAACAGCAGTCAGTGGAGCAGAACACTCGGAACTGCTCAGTATGCATCAAAGCAGGGTGCAACAGTATTTGCTACTCCTTGGGAACCACCGTCAAATCTCGCTGAATCAGGCGGAAACAATGGTAAGCTCCATCTTCCAAAGTCCAATTATGCTGCATATGCAAAGCATCTGAACGACTTCGGTACTTACATGAAAAACAACGGTGTAGACCTTTACTCTATCTCAGTTCAGAACGAACCTGACTACGCTAAGGAGTGGACATACTGGTCACCGGATGAAACAACCGATTTCATCGCAAACTACGGAGATAAGATAACAAGTACAAGACTTATGTCTCCTGAAACTTTCCAGTACGGTGCATGGAACAATTCAAGAGATTATTACAATAAGATCTTGAACAACTCAAAGGCTAACGCAAATACCGATGTATTTGCTACTCACTTCTATGGAACTCCAAGAAATAAAATGGACTTCCCTGCTCTTGAAAGTTCAGGCAGAGAGATCTGGATGACAGAGGTCTATGTTCCAAACTCAACCGCTAACTCAGCTAACAACTGGCCAGAGGCTGTTGAAGTTGCTGAAAATATCCACAATGGTCTTGTTGTAGGTAACATGAGTGCTTATACATGGTGGTACATCAAGAGAAGCTACGGTCTTATATCACAGGACGGTTCAAACGGTTCTATCACAAAGCGTGGCTATATGATGGCTCAGTATTCAAAGTACGTTCGTCCCGGCGACTACCGTATAGATGCAACTGAATCACCTACAAGCGGCGTTTACATCTCTGCTTTCAAGCACAGCGATACTCAGATAGAGATCGTTGCTGTAAACAAGGAAGCAAGCGACTATGCTCAGGAATTTAGCATCAGCGGAAGAAATATCAAGAACATCAACCGCTACAGAACAACAGGAAGCGAAAATCTCGCTGAAACAAAGAACCTCGACCACAGCACTTCTTCATTCTTCGCTCAGCTCCCTAAGAGCAGCGTTTCAACTTTCGTTATCACTCTTGAGAGCGACGGCAAGGATGTTCCTAAGGATCCAAACACTCATACAACAGAACCTGATGAGCCTGATGCAAACGGCTACTACTTCCACGATACTTTTGAGGGAGATACAGCTGAATGGACCGGAAGAGGCTCTGCTGAAGTTACACTCAGCGGCAGAAGCCCTTATGCAGACAAGGAAGCTCTCCTCGTTCAGAACCGTGAGTCTTCATGGAACGGTGCTCAGAAAGCTCTCAGCACTATAACTTACAAACCCGGTGAAGAGTACAGCTTCAGCGTATGTGCAACTTTCCTTGACAGTGATTTAGCTTCGCAGAAGATAATGCTCTCATTGCAGTATAAGGATTCCAGCGGAACTACTCAGTATGGACATATAGCTGATGCAACCGCTGTAAAGGGCAATTATGTTCAGCTCGCAAACACAAACTATAAAATACCGTCAGGTGCTTCTGATCTCTATCTCTATGTAGAGACTGAATCAGGTACAGATAATTTCTATATCGACGAAGCTATCGTGGCTGTAAAGGGTACAAAGATAAACGGACCTGCTGAAATAAAATTCACTCTCGGTGATATAAACAGCGACGGCGTTATCGACAGCTTTGACCTTGTTCTCCTCAGAAGAGGTCTTATAAACGGATTCAAGAATACTGCCGCTTCACTGGCTGCTGACGTAAATCAGGACAGCAAAAACGATATTGCCGATGCTGTTATTTTCCAGAAATATCTTCTCAGACAGATCGCAAATTTTAATCAAGGCTCGTCTTCAAGCTCTGGTGAAGATGAGCCATCAGAAGCAATGTCTATGGAAGCTTTCACAAAGCTCATAAGTGCTAATATCAGAGAAACCGAAACTTCTGATTCAAGACTTGAAAAATCAGGAGTACAGTATGGCACTATAAAAAACGGAACTTACTACTCAACTACCTGCAATCGCAATAAGCCATATTACATTCTTCTCCCTGCTAACTATGATGAGAGCAAAAAATATCCTGTACTCTATGTGATGCACGGATACTGGGAGAACGAAAGAAGAATGATCTTAGACGGCAACAACGGCAACGCAATGTGTACACGTCAGATCATCGGCAACGCTATCGCTGAAGGCGAAGCAAAGGATATGATCGTTGTATTCCCATATATCTATTCAAGTGCAACTCAGGCAAGCTGCTCCGCTATGGACGATGCTAACAATGCTGCATATGATAACTTCATCAACGATCTCACAAAAGACCTTATGCCACATATCGAAAAGACATACAGCGTCAAAACAGGCAAAAATAATACTGCTATAACTGGCTTCTCAATGGGAGGAAGAGAATCCCTCCTCATCGGCATGAAATTATCTGACAAGATAGGTTATATCGGTGCTATCTGCCCTGCTCCCGGTGTTACCGGTTCATTCAAGTGGGACAGCGGCAAAGAACCTTATCTCGTATTCATAACTGCCGGAAGCAATGACCAGACAGTTTATACTGTACCTAATGGTTATCACGAAAGCTTTACAAAGAACGGTGTTCCACATATCTGGCACTATGTAAACGGCGGTGCTCACGGTGATAATTCAATACACCCACACCTTTACAACTTTGTACGTGCAGTATTCAAAGCTGCTTGACCCCTCTCAATAAAATGATATAATGCAGAAAAAGTGTCGGTTCATCCCGACACTTTTTCGTTTACAACTTATTTTTTTACCTCAGTATAATAATACACCGCAAGCTGAGTACGGTCACGAAGCTCTAATTTTTCAAGGAGCGTACTTATATAATTCCTTACTGTCCCCTCTCCCAGAAACAGCTCCCCTGCTATCTCCTTATTACTCAACCCCTGAGCTACAAGCTCCATTATATCTTTTTCTTTTTCGCTTATTCCATGAGCACTATAGTCATACTCGTCCTTCTGCTTCATTAGCTGAGGCAGCTTATTGACTACCACATCGCCAAATACATTCTGTCCGCCGGAAACTGCATTCAGTGCCGGAGCAATACCGTCAAAATTCTGTTTTAAAATATATCCTTTAGCTCCCATGCTCATTGCCTTTATTATGTACTCATCATCTGAAAAAGTAGTGAGATAAAGTATCTTTGCATCCGGAAATTCCTTCAGAATAACTTCTCCCGCTTCAATGCCGGTCATACCCTCCATGCGGATATCCATGAGCATTATATCCGGCATATTCTCACGGTAAAGTTCTATCGCCTCTTCACCGCTATGTCCCATTGCTGCTACTTTTATATCCCCGGTACTTTCAAGTATGGTTTTAAGCGAAAGTGCTACGAGTTTATCATCATCTATAACTACGATATTCATAATTATCTCCTTATTTTTTCGGTATAGAAACAAATATGCGGAATCCGTTCTCAGAAGGTGTGAAATTAATAGTTCCGCCTGCTCCCTTTACACGGTCCTCCATGTTTTGCAGACCTATTCCTGTTTGCTGTATCTCGCTTGGATGTCCGTTATCCATAATTACAAGCTGATAAAATGCCGGATGCTCAACAACTTTAAGTTCTATTCTGTCTCCGTCAGAGTGCTTGACCGCATTTGAAAAGCTCTCCTTGATTATTCCGGCTATACAAAGCTTAATATTTCCCGGAACTTCATCGCTCATATCATACTCCATGTCGACCTTGAATCGTTCGTTGATCGAACTGATACTATCAGCTATAACCTTTTTAAGATCAATAGACTCATCGTGAAGGTCGTGGACGCTCTCACGAATACTGGTCATAGCAGAATCAAGAGTTTCTTTCAGACTTTCAAGTGGTTCTTTCAGATTCTCATCCTTGTTGATTATCATTATAGCTCCCGACTGAAGCAGCGAACGTGTGAGCATATGTCCCACATTGTCGTGTATCTCACGGGCTATGCGGTTTCGCTCCCTGAGAGTAGCCACATATATCATATTGTCCTGAGCTTCCGCAAGCCGTATATTCTGCTCGGAAAGCCTTATGTTCTTTTCTGTACCTGCATCACGAAGCTCCTTCATCCTCTGCGATACTACCTCCTGCCGTGAAAGCCGCATATAAAATAAAATAGTCACAACAACTCCGGCAATTACTGTCATGTACTGTGCAAATGTGAGTCCAAGCGGAATAAGTATAAATGTAAGTGCAGCAAATGAATAGTACCACCGCTTCTCCCTTAGCGAATCATATAGTATCAGCGGCAGCATACAGAGCATGGTCGGGAATATTGCACATGAAAATGCCCACGCCAAAAGCAGTACTTTCGCTTGCCTTTTTCCTGTAAACATCTGTATAAGCGTCGATATGGATATCGAAAAAAGCAGCGTTATTACTATCGATATGTAGTCCCCGCCTATGCATAGCGATATCATGCATAGTACTATCACCGCTATTTTATCTATAAACCTGTTCAAATGCTCCCCACCGCCCTTTTTACTTTTTCTTATCAAATTATATCATATGACTTTTGAAAAAGCAAGTTTTATGTAAAATGGCTGTACGCTCTTTGGAGGGTACAGCCGGTTTTTTAATTATATTTAGTATAACGCTCTGTTTTTTCTTTTATTATTGGAATTATCGACTTTACGTTATAAAGTGTACTTGGTTCTTCTATTTTATCAATTGATTTTTCGAGTTCTTCTGCCATTTTAATCCATTCCTTATTGCGACTAATTAATTTATCTATATAAGCTATTAAAAACGCTTTGACATTAAAAAAAACCTTAGGTTTTGATTTTATAATAAATTCTAATAATTCATCTATATTGGCATCCAAAGCAAAAGAAATGGCATCAGTCTCATTAAAAGATTGA
>OCTX012108929.1_pt1 | contig 29555 bp, 31 predicted proteins | sample 1539691 | NCBI WGS metagenome assembly OCTX01 (sample SAMN02144231, study PRJEB22623) | gut metagenome | biome: sheep rumen | host: Ovis aries | place: New Zealand
GTTATTTATTTTGAATAGTAATGTTTTATATCCTTATAATATGGTAAATATGTCTGGATATACATATAAAGAATATGTAAATTTTGTATATAATATATTATCTAAGTTTCAAGAAAAAATAAATGTTTATACTTTAGAAGATATGAAAAAATATACAGAAAATTATCAAGTTCCTGATCATTTCAAAGATAAACCAGAATATCAAACTAGATTATTATCATTTTTATCAGAAAGATTGACAACTTTGTATATTTCTCTATTGATTATACAGACAAATGTATTTCCAATGCAAATTCAAAAATACGATAACGCACTATGAACAATCAGAAAACAAAACAAAAATTCCGTGCTTCAAAGAAATGGAAAGACTTTAGAACAAAGAAACGTAAAGAACAAGAAAAAGATCCTATAACAGGAGCAAAACTAGGAAAAATGGCAAACCTGCACCATTGTGATCTTGATGAAGCACATTATGAGGATATATCTAATGAAGATAATTTTGTGTTTCTGAATAAGATGAGTCATTCTGTTGTCCATTTTTTCTTTTCACGTAAAGATCCGAAACGTTGGAGATCTAGAATTCTAAATATAATAAATATTCTAAAGAAAATGGAAAAAATAAATACAGTAATAAAGGAATAAGAATATGGAAAAAGTAAAAACAATTGTCATTTATAGTACACCAAAGAAATCATTTGTAGTAACTAAAGATAAATACAAGAAATCTTCAAAACATAAATATTATGCAGAAGTCGATCTTCCAGAAGAATTTGATTTCGGTTTTGATGATAAGAAAGAAATAAAAAAATATATTACAAATAGTAAAGATGTGCAGGATTTTATTGTAAACGAAATGCAAAAACTTGTGGATATTTCAAAAGCATAATTTACCTCAATAAAAGAAGCAATTTAGCTTCTTTTATTTTTTATAACTAATTTTGTTTGAATAAATAATAATTTTTATAATAGGAGAATAGTATGGACAAACTAATCGGTTTATTTGAAGATTTAGCAGATCGTTATAATTTTTCTGATGAAGATATTGCTAAAATCAATGACGTACTCTACGGCACTGAAGATGAAAAAGGTCTATTTGGTGATGAATACGTAGGAGAAAAAGAATATGAAGATGAAGACGGAGAAGAATACGTCGAAGAAGACGAATTTGAAGACTAATGAAGAAGTTTCTCAAGACCAGATAGTATTTCTATTGAAAGAAATTCTGGCAGAACTAAAGAAACTAAAGAAACAAAATATGTCTGCCGAAGAAATATTCGGAGGAAAATAAGAGGTAAAAATGTCAGAATTTTATAAAGATTGGAACGCTTCTAAATCACAAAATAATAATGGTGCAGTTCCTTTTTATAGACCAATAGAATTGACTCCTGAAGAAAAAGAACAGGCTTGCAAGAACATTGGTGTTGCAGGTAATGATGCTATTGAACGTCTTGAAGGAGAATTTACTGATCTTCGTGGCGATATGGCAACTGTAGAAGGAAATGTCAATACAGCTCTAACTGCAGTAAATGATGCTGTATCAGCTGCAAATGACGCTGTTACTGCTGCTAATGCTGCTCTTTCACAAGTATCTACTGTAACTGCTGATGTTGATGCAATTTCAGCTAAAGCAGATGCAAATAGTGATAATATTTCTGTATTATCAGGAAAAGTTGATACTAATAGTGCTAATATTGTTGCTCTTTCAGGTAAGAATACTGTACAAGATAACAGATTAGATGTATTAGATAACAAAGTAGCAGGACTCACAAATTCTGCAACATATCATGAAGCAAAGATTCAGAATCTTGAAACAGATTGGTCTTCATATAGTGCAGATTTGAGAAACGATTTCAATACATTCTCTGCTACAGAAGATGCTGTGATTACGGCCGCAACTGCTGCTATTCCTGGTCAGGTTTCTGCTGAAGTTTCTGGCCAACTTAGTGGAAAGCAAGATAAACTTACACCAGGTGTGAACATCACCATTTCAAATGCTGGACGAATAGATATCAAAAATCTAGCGTGCTCAGCAGCAAACAATAGTGTTGCAATCGGTGACCAGTCTAACGCTTACGGAAATTACAGTTTCGCACATGGCAACAGAACCTATGCAAATCTGTATGCACATTCAGAAGGTTCTAAGACGAGTGCAATCGGTGAACAGTCACATTCAGAGGGTGGCAATTCTATTGCAGGTGCCCTAGCTGCGCATGCAGAAGGTGGTTCTACCAGCGCCTATGGCATAAATTCGCACGCAGAAGGTGTGAGAACGTACACTAGTGGAAACGGCGCCCATGCCGAAGGCGAAGAAACATCGGCGACCGGGCCTAGAAGTCATAGCGAAGGATATCAGGCAGTTTCAAATGGTCAGTATTCACATGCAGAAGGCGTGTCCACCCGCGCAAATGGTCAAGCAGTTCATGCTGAAGGCAACCAAACATCTGCAATGGGTTCATTTTCTCATGCAGAAGGATATAAATCTATAGCACAAGGCACAGGTTCTCATGCTGATGGTGATAGAGTTAGTGCTGTTGGCGAATATTCTCAAGCATTAGGTAAAGAAACTTCTGCTGGTGGTAAATATAGTTTCGCTGTTGGTAACTATGCTAGAGCACTTGGAGATGAATCTTTCGCAAATGGTACATTGACTAGAGCTATTGGTGATGATACACATGCTGAAGGTGTTGGTACTTCTGCTGCAGGTAGAGGTGCTCACTCTGAAGGTCATAATACTTATGCATCTGCTATTTATGCACATGTTGAGGGTGAATCAACAAGTGCTATAAATGTTGGTGCTCATGCCGAAGGATTTGGAAATATTGCTAATGGACAGTATTCACATGCTGAAGGATATAATACCTCTGCATCTGGACCTCGTTCCCATGCAGAAGGACTTAGAAATATTGCTAGTGGTGAAGCGTCTCACGCAGAAGGTTACCAAACTTCTGCTTTAGGAAACTACTCACATGCTGAAGGTTATAATACTATTGCTAATGGTCAAATCTCTCATACTGAAGGTGCTAGTACACAAGCTATTGGACAATATTCCCATGCAGAAGGCTACCATACAAGTGCTGATAATAATAAAAGTCATGCTGAAGGCTCATATACCATAACTGATACAGATAACCAGCACGTAGAAGGTCAGTACAATGCTCCTGCTACAGGTGCTCTACATGTAATTGGTAATGGTACTTCTACTGCTAACAGAAGCAATATCGTTGAAACTTATACTGACAGAGTTGTTGTAAATGGTGACTTGATTGCTAGTGAATATAACTTGAATAAAGCAGCTGAAGCTATGAATGACTTTATGTTTGATACTGCTACACCTACCGGCTATCAAGCGGTACTAAAGCTAAATACAAGTGATTGGCAAATTACTAATACTGCCTATAGTGCATACACAAAGAAATATGATAGAGTATTTGTAGGTGATATAAGAAATCCTACTATAGGTAATACACAACTATGTGGTATAAAGAATTTGACAAATGGTCCTGTTGGTATTATAGAATGGAAAGGTGATATTTCAAGAGCTTGTTGGGGTTCAACAACTGCTTATAATAGAAATAATGTTTCAGCCTGGCCATCTACTATTCCTACAGATGTTCCTAATGCAGTAAGACTATTCAGTGAGAACTTTTATTTGACTTCAGTTGACCAAATTCCAACAAATTTCATTGAAGCAACATCAGGAAAGAATAAGTCAAGATGTTTCCAAAGAAGTTCAAATATGAGAGGTGATGTAACACCATATATAGCTGCTTTCTCAGCTGAACCAACTGATAATACGTATGCTATGTTTGGTGGATGCAGATTGGTAGATAATTATGCTACACTTTCTACTGCATATCCAAACTTCTTTGCAGATCCAAGCTAACTATTCAGTCCCGGGTATGACTATAAAATACCCTTCTAACATATAGAATGAATATGGAGGTCAAATATGACATTATATGAATGGACGAAAGACACACTAAAGAATGGTCCTGAACTATTCAGAACAGAAATTGTAACTACAAATGATAAAGGTGTAATCATCAAGAGAGATATAACTAGATTGAGAGAAATCAGTCTTGGTATTATATCTTCTAATACACCTGAAGAATGGTATAGAATTTGCAGATTGAATTGTCCAGTAGGAACAACAATTGAAGACTATTCTGATGAATGGATTGAACTATATAATGATACTTTAGCTCTTGTAAGAAATAGTCTAACTAAATCATTGTTGCAAGAAAGAGCTTCTAAATCTGCACAGACATTATTTTCTATACTTGAGAGAAGAGACCGTGAGCATTGGCAGAAAGAATCTACAAAGACTGCTGAAATCAAAAAAGGTGATGAAGTTATAACATTCAAGTTTGATGGTATCTAATTTATGGCAAAACACCCAGTATTTACAAGAAATGGTGATGAGATTACTTGCCACTTATTACCATATCAGACTAAAGCTAAAGATTCTACTAAACAAATAGCTGGTATAGTTGGTGGTAGAGGTTGTGGTAAAACAATCTTTTTATCAGCAATGGCACTATTGGAAATAATCCAAGGTGGTAAAGTATTATTATTTGCTCAAACTCATAAGTCACTAAAACTAAACTTATTTGCTGAAATTATCAATCGTTTTAGAGAATGTGGATTTGAACCTGAAGTAAATTATAGTGACAAGATCATCAAATTTGGTTCAGGCGCTTTATTCGGATTTAGTTATGAAAATATAGATTCAGTACGTGGTCTATCTGAAATCTCTATGCTTATGCTTGATGAACTTGGATTGGCTCCTGCTAATCTATTTGAAACTGCTAACCCTTGTCTTCGTGGTGCTAAGAGAAGAACAAGAATTCTATTTGCTACTACACCAAAGAAAGGTTCTATTTGGAATAAATGGTTTCGTGATGATACAGTAGATAAAGATATATTTACTGCTACAATGTTTGATAATACAGAACTAACTGAAAAAGAAATAGAATTACAAAAACAAACTATCAAAGATCCATCTGCATATCGTCAAGAAATACTTGGTGAAATACTAGATGATGATATTGAATTCTGTATTATATCTAAAACAGAATATCCTACAATAAAGAAACCACCTTTTGGAACTAGAAAATTAGGAATTGACCTTGCTGGTTTTGGTGCAGACAATAATGTATTCATTGTTTCAGATGAATCTTCTATAATTGAGAAAGTAAAGATTCAGACAGCTGATATATTCCAACAACAAAATATTGCACGTGAACTTATACAAAAACATAATGTAAAAGTTGTAAATCTGGATGCATCTGGAGGTTTTGGTTTAGGTTTATATGATCTTCTAAAAACTGATTCTTCTATAATAGTAAATCCAATCAATTTTGGACAATCTGCAATTGATAAAGATAAATATGCTAATTGTAGAGCAGAAATGTATATGAAAGCTATGCAAAAAATACGTGATGGTTTCTATATAGATGATGATGAACTAAAAGAAGAATTATCATATATGTCATATAAAATTGGTAATAATGGAAAAACACAACTAGAATCAAAATCAATAGTAAAAGAACTTCTAGGTCATTCTCCTGACACTTCTGATGCTTTTGTTTTATCTTTATATGATTTATCTAATGAAGAACCAATCTATAAATCTCCAACTGAATCATTGAATATTGCTTTACGTTTTGCAAGTATCTAGAATCTTATATAAATAATATAAAGGAGATTTATTATGACATACGATGATTATATGAGAATTCTAGAGAAAAATAATTTACACATTCACAGTGATAATATTATATACAAACACGGTAAAGGTAATAGAAATAGACCAATTTGTAATAATGAGATATTTCAAGATTTAGTAATGAAAATGATGCATAATGTAATTACTAATGAAGAATATGAATTACTTGGTATTTTTATTCATACTTTAGTCAGAATTGTTCTAAATAATAAAAAATTTAGATTTCAAACTGATACAATAAGAGATGATATAGTTGGAACTGCATATTTAGACATTTTATCTGCTATAGATAAACATTTATTCAATCCAGAAAAAGGAAATGCATATTCATATTTCTTTAGACTTGCTTATGTAGCAGGTATACATGTATTATTAGCTGAGAATATTCAAAAAGATATCACTTCTAAACTAATTGAAGCAGCTAAGGAATCATATAATTTTGATTTTACAAATATAGATAATAACTAATTTTGTTTGAATAAAGGAATTATATTATGACAAAATATCGCGACATTATTGTTGAAGCTGCAAATAGAAGTAATGTATCACCTCGTAAAAGAGATATTCAACCAGATGTTTTTACTACTGGTTCTAATCTTTTGAAAGGTATTTTACAAGAATATTCTAATAGAAAATTCATTACTGCATATCGTAATGAAGTAAATTTTATGCCAATATCTGAGTCTTTTCTTATTGGTGAAGGTCCAGATGTTATAGTTGAAGCACCAAAATTACAATCACCAGAATCTTGTTTATATCGTCTTAGTGATTCTGATTGGATTCCATTGAATTTTATTGCGTATGAACAATTCTATGATGGCCGTAATGGCGATATGACCGTTTCTTGGCAACCAACTGGTAAAAATCAATATAAAATCTATTTCAAACCTCGTTTCTTATCAGGTAATAGAGAATGTAAACTAATCTATACTTTAGAAATGAATTATAATGATGACGATGAAATCAATTTGCCAGTTCCTTATGTAGAATTGTTGACTAGAGCATTGGCTTATAAATTTGCTGTTGTTTATCCTAGAACTGATACAAATAAACAATTGTCATTGAAAACCGAACTAACTGAACTTGAAAATCTACTTGCTGCTGCTAATTCAAGCAACAGAATTATAACACGTGAAACTGGTTATAGAAATTCACTTTTGGGTAATTTCCTTGGCGGTTCTTTCATTATGGGGTAATATAAATGGCTAAGCATGTCATAAACAATATAGTTGGTCAATCATCTAAATATGACTTAGCTAAAGTTTCTAATTCATACACTCTAAATATGTATGAAGAAACAGTAGATGCTAATGAATCTTATGTAAATAAGGTTCTTAGACCTATTCCCGGTTATAAAACTGTCTGCAATATACAAGGAACTTGCAGAGGTATGTTCACTGTTTCTATTGGTTATAATGGTAATCCTACTACTTATGCAGTTTTTGATGATACATTATATCTAATCAATAATGAAACTAATGCACCATTTGAAATTGGTAAAATTCCTTATGGTTCTTCACAAATTCATTTCGTTCAAACTGGTAATCGTCAAGGTTATCATACTCATCTAGTATTTGTTGATGGTATCAGTTGTTATGCAGTTGATACTCAATTACTTCCTGCTCTACAAATAGAAGACTTTACTACTATTCAACTTCCAATGAGAGATGTTCAAAATAATGTTTATATTACTCCATCTCATATTGCTTATCTATATGGTTATATAGCAGTAAATGACTCTGAAACTGATTTATTTTATATTTCTTATCCATTCCCATTTGAAAGAGGAACTCCAGTAGATAAAAATATTTTCATGTTTGATTCTGCTGAATGGGGTAAAACTGGTCAATCTATTCAAGCATATTGGCAACCAGATAAATGTTCTGCTATTGTTTCAAACGGAACACGCCTATTTGCTTTTGGTCCAACTTCTTTCCAAATGTTCCAATATACTAATGATGTAAATATTCCTTTTTCTTCACCTGATACTGCTGCAAAACTAATTGGTTTGAAAGCAATAAATTCTGTTTGTCAACTTGGTAATATTATAGTTTGGTTAGGTTCATCAGACTTAGGTAATAATGGAATTTATATCAATTATGGTGGTACAGAAGCTGAAAGAATTTCTACTCCTGCTATTGAACGTGAATTTTCAAAATTTAGCAATATTACTGATGCAGTTGCTCAAATTTGGCAAGAAAATCAACACGTATTCTATATTATTGATTTTCCAACTGCAAATAAAACTTTCTGTTATGATATTACTGAAAAAAGCTGGACTAATAGAGCATCACTAAAAGATGACAATACTTTGATTTCTTGGCGATATAAAAATGCCACTATGAATAGTAATGGAAAGATATGGCAAACTGCTCCAGGTGTAATTGTTGAACAAACTGAAGAAAAATGGAATGAACATGATGATAAACCAATTTTACGTCTTCGTAGAGGTGGTGTAATTTATTCTGATCAATCTCATTTCTATATCAATGCAATTGAAGTAAATATCAACAATGGACAATATTCAGAAGAATTCTATAAAGATCAAGCTAAACTAATGATGAGATTTACTGCTGATGGTTCTAACTGGTCTGACCTAGAATATGTAGATATTGGTTATACTGGCAATTATGACTATGATGCTATTTTCTATAATTTTGGTATAGCAAAAGTATTTACTATTGAATTATCTTGTTCTGATAATATACCATTTGCTCTTTATAATATAAAAATAAACACTGATACAATGGCTTACTAAGGAGTTTTTATGGAATTTACTACAAGTTATACAAATCATGAAGACTTAGCTGAAGCTACAAGAGGCGTCTGGGGCAAAGATGTTTTAGAAGATTGTTCATTTGTTTATTTTGGACAAGGTATCATTGGTATAGGTGCTTCAACAGAAATATTAGATAAACATTGTAAATGTAAACACGGAGATTGGATAAATATAGGCAACAATATATATTTTTCAATTTTGAAATAATAGGAGAAACGAATTATGGCTGATTCAAATTTATTTGGTGGTATTGGTGGTGCTGTCGGTGGCATGGCTGGTGCAGCCATGAATTATATTCAATACCAGCAACAAAGAAAAGATGAAAGACGAAGAGAAGCTGCAAGGAGAAAAGATCTTGCAGAAGCTGGTATGCGAGCAGACGCTACTTATCAACAAATAGAAGATATGCTTCGTGATGCAAATGAAGGTAGATATGAATGGTCTACTCCAGAACAAAAAGAATTATATCAACAGATGGTAAATGAATATGGTCCAGATGTATATAATTTTGATAAATTCCAATATGATAAATCAGTAGAAGACTTCTTGAATCCTGAAGCAGAAAAGATTGCTGAATTAGCTGGTCTAAAGAAACAAGCTGAACTTGCTGGTATGGGTGCTGCTAAAGGTTCTGGTGCAGATTCAGTCATGGGCTATTCTAAATGGGAAGCAGCTGAAAAACTCTATAATGATGCACAGAAAGCATTACAAGAAGATAGAGGTCAAGCATATCAAGAATATGGTGACTATATTGATCGTATGCAAAAGAAGCTTGATACTATGAATCAAGGATCTCTAAATAAAATCAGTCTACTTGGTGGTAATATTGGTAAAGATGAACAAGCACAATCTGATATGATTTCTGATTTGATTAGTTTGATGAGTGATAAAGCATCAGGTCAAATAAACATGGGTGTAGCTGGTGCATCAGCCTAATTTTTAGTAGGAGAGAATAAAATGGCTAGATTATATACAAGTAGAGCTTTATTAGATCCTTCTTTCTTTCAGATGAGACAACAAGCTGATGATGCTTATTTGAAAAGAATGCAAGAACAAAGAAATAGATTATATGATGCTTTGACAAAAGGTGCTGAATCTGCAGGTACACTTGTAGCTGGATCTATAGGTCTTGGAATAGATGCATATAAAAAAGGTAAAAGACAAGATGAAATAGAACAGTATAAAGAAAGTATAACTAATAAAAGAAATAATGATCTAAAAGAAATAGAATCACAAATAGTAAAAGAACAAAATGCTGAAAAACCAGATTTATCAAAAATAGAAAGTCTCAATAAACAATATCAAATACTAAAAGATAAACCACTATTTGATATGAGTGAAATTGGTGCTATGAATGATTATATTGAAAATGCTGACTCTTCTAAATTTTTGACTTTGCGCCAAATAAAGGAAGTTGAAGATGCTCGTAAACTTGAAGAACAAAAACGTAAAGATGAAGAATTGGATCTGAAAAGACGTAAGTTTGATCTTGCAAAACGTGACATTGAGTCATACTCAAAACCAAATGAACGTATTTCTGCAATCAAGAATGCTATTGATACAGGTATTGCTGCAAATCAAGATGTTTCTGAACTAGAAAATTTACTAGAACAGGAACAAGAAGCAAAAGGCAAGGCTGAATTCATCGAGAAAGAAAAGGAATGGGATAAGGCACAAGAATCTAAACAATCTAATATAAAAAAGAGAACAAAAGATCTAATTGAAGAATATGTTTCTCGTTTAGAAGATATTGAAGACAAAGATGAATATAATCAGTCATTGAATGAACTAAAAACTATGGCTGAAGCAAATGGTCTTCGTTCTGAAATCAAATTCCCTGATGAAAAGAAAAAGTCAAGAACTCAAAGAACTGCAAAAGAAGAAGATGAATATCAAGCTCTATTACTTGATAAAAAATATAATAGAATGACTATTGAAAAACAACAAAAACTTGACAAACTAAGTAAACTAACACCTTATAAATCATAAGAGGTTATAATGGAAGATCTACAAAAATTTTTGAGAAATAATAAGAATAGATTATCCGAAGAAGAATTCGAATCCATGTATTCTGATTCTTATGATATGCCAATAGATGAATTTACTTCTAAATATGATTCTATTCTAAAAGAAAAAGGTGTTGGTTGGAGTAAACTAAGAAAACCTAAAGCTAAATCTGTTCAAGAAAGAATTAGAAACGAATTTGGAGATGATGAATTTGTTGTTCCAGAAAATTATAGAAGAGACGTTTGGGAAGAAAAATTCAAAGATATTCCTTTTGAAGAATTCTCTGAAAATATTGATAAAATGCGTCAATACTATGAAGATGAAAAGAAAGAAAGAGAATATGAAGGTGGAAAAACTCGTAGAGAAAAAGAAATAAAAGAATGGCCTTGGTATAAAGATATTTTAGCTTCTGAATATGAAAAAGAACGCTATATCAATGAACCTGAAGCGGCTCTGTTTGGTAAAGAAGCTACACCTATCACAAAGGATCTTCTTGGTAAAGGTGAAGCAATCTCTGACGTAATCTATGGTGGCGCTGGTGCTGTTGGCGATTTCATTCCAGGTATTGGAACTGTTCTTGGTCCTGCTGCAAGAGCTGCACGTGATGTTCAACACAAAGCATCTGATTCTAAATATCAAAAAGAATGGGGTGATATTGGTTCTGATTTAGCTTCTGATCTTGCTATAAACTTAGGTACAGAATACTTACCAACAGTAGTTATAAACCGTGCTAAAAGAGCTGGTAAATCTGTAAGTAAACTATCTGATATTGGTACTGATATTAGATTGGAATTAGATGCTCAAAATCGTAAAGCTGCAAATGATTTATTAGAACAGAATAAAGATAAAATCATTGATGCAGCTGATAATGCTAAAACATTTGATTTACTTCTTGAGAAACTACCAGATTCAGATATAAAGAAAGATCTTGTTATGATTCGTAATCAACCAGACTTCAATAAATCTAAAATAGGTGATTACTTTGATCAGTATATGGATGCAAAAAAGGCTACAACTGATAAGAAAGAAATGTTTGGTTATAAGTATGATGAAAAAACTGGTAGTATAGTTCCAACACAAAGATCTGAAGGTTATTTAGGTCCAAATGCTTATGACTACTTTAGAACACAAGAACGTAATAAAGAAATTACAAAAAGAGGATTGAAATCTGGTCTTGCTTCTGTGCTAGGAAAAACTGGTGTTATTGGTGGTGGAATTGTAAAAGAAATTCCTACTGCTAAAGGCCGTGGCACAGACGTTGAAATAAATCCTGAAAATACTAAAGAATGGTATAAACAAAACTATACTCGTGACTGGCTATTAGGATTCACTCCGACTTATAAAGAAGGTGATCCAAAATGGGAAGCTTTTGAAGAAGAATTCCCTGAAAGAGCTGAAAAAATAAAAAATAAGGAGAAATAATTTATGTTAGGATATTTGCTATCACCTGTATTACAAATAGAAGACATCAATGGTCTACCATTGGTGAATGGTAAAGTATATGTTTATGAAGCAAATACTTCTAACTTAGCTACCATTTATTCTAACTATGAAGGCACTCTAAATACAAATCCTGCTATCCTTGATCTGGCTGGTCATACAACTATCATTGCAGATGATGAAATGATGTATGATATTACTGTCAAAGATAAAGATGACAATTTGCTATTCTCAGCAAAAGATATTGCTGTTGGTGGTGAAGGCGGAAGTGCTATTGTATCTGATGTGACTGTCAGAGCAAGTGGAAATGGTATTTCTGTAGTTCAGTCAGTTGAAAATAATACAAAAGTATTTACTGTTTCCATTGACTACAATTTTGTTGCTTCTAAAACAGATTTGAATAGTAAACAAAATACTTTGACTCCTGGTGCTAACATCAGCATCTCAGGTGATACTATTTCTGTGACTGGACTAAAAACAATAAATGTTGCAACACCATTGCAGAAAACAGAAACAGCTAGTGCAATCAATCTTTCTATTGATCCTTCTGGTATTCAAACTCCATTGTCTGCTGGAACAAACATAGATGAAGTAAAGCTTTCTAATGGTATTGTTGATTTGAAGCATGATAATTGTTCAGCATCTATAAACAGTATTGCTATTGGTCAAGAAACTATTGCTTCTGGTAATTGTTCTTTTGCTGAAGGTCTACGTACAAGTGCTTTTGGAGATGAATCACATTCAGAAGGTGACCGTACACAAGCTATTGGTTATGAATCACATTCAGAAGGTTATATAACATCAGCTATTGGTTATCAATCACATTCAGAAGGTGCCTATACACAAGCTATTGGTCATGAATCTCATGCTGAAGGTGAAAGTACTATTGCATCAGGTAATTATTCCCATGCTGAAGGTCAATATACTATTGCATCAGGTATTTATTCTCATGCAGAAGGTTATAAAACATCAGCTATTGGTCCTGCATCTCATGTTGAAGGTGATCATACTATTGCATCTGGTGCATATCAAACCGTAATTGGTAAATATAATGCTCCTAATACAACTGATTTATTCCAGATTGGTTGTGGCAGTGCAGATAATGCTAGACAAAATGCTGTGGAAATAAAAAAGGATAATACTATTGTTGTTGGTTATAACAATAATCTAGATATATTTTCTGGTGTACCATACGTAAATCAACAAAATATTTTCGGAAACTATAATACCTTATATGCTGGAAATATCGGAGAAACTGTAAGCGGAAATACTATTGTAGGTAATGGTAATAATCTTTCTGACTTTAGTGCTAAATATGATTTCTTTGATAACTTTATAATTGGTAATTCTAATAATACTAATGTTTCTAGTGATTTCAGACAAAATACTATTTTAGGACATAAAAATGTTATTTCTGGAAGTAATTCTACATATAATTCTATAACTGAAAGCACTATAATTGGTACACAAAATACAGCGTATGATAATGGCAATGGATTTTATAATCTAACTATTCTTGGTCATAGAAATTTATTTTCAGGTAATAATGGATATGGAACAACTATTTTAGGACAATCTAATGAAGTAAAAGGTGATGCAACACAATGTACTTTTGGTGGTGTTGGTAATAAAATAAATGGAAGTATTTCTAATAGTATTATACATGGTTATTATAATGAATATAAAATTAGTGGCAGTTATGAAGCACTTGCTCTAGGAGTATTTGGTTATAGAAATAAAATTACTGCTAATGATCATGGTGATGGTTCTTTCATTGCTGGCTATGAAAATAATATAGCATTTCGCAATGCCGATGCTCTAATTTGTCTTGGAAATATAAATAATGTAGATTCAAGTGCACATTGTTATGTACTTGGTGATTCAAATACAATTTCTGGTGGACAAATGTATGCAATTGGTAGTAATAATAATACAACAGGTAATACTATACAATCTTATGTGTTTGGCGCAAGTAATGCGATAAACAATACAACTAATGCAATGGCTATTGGATTTACAAATACTGTGTCTTCTAATAATACTATTCGTATAGGTTTTGGTGGTTCTACTAATAATTGCTTTATAGAAATAACACCAGATCATATATACGCAGTAAAAAATAATACAACAGTAACAATAATATAATGCATGAGGTAAATAATGAATAGTCTAATAACAACTATATTGCCTTTCATCCCATCAGCAGCATTGCCTCTAGTCATTGTTGTAGTTGCTGCTATATTCTTCTATTTCAAGTTCAATAGTATAGCTAAAGATAGAGAAAATACAAAGATCCAGCGTGACAATGATAGTCAAACCATTCATGATGATATTCTGAAATTGCAATTCAAAGTATTAGAACTGGATGGAAGAACTGTCAAACATGAAAATATCATTGAAGATATGAGACAGCAACTTTCAGAACTAAATACTAATATAGTTAGACTAGCTGTAGTTGTTGAAGAACTAGCAAAGAAAATTGACAAGGAGTAAATCATGAACATTGGAATTGGTGAAGTTAGAACCAAATTGTTAGATACTGACCACAAACAATGGAATACTGGTATGGGTATATTTGATCCAAATAGAGTATTCTACAAAGAAGATCCAAATGGATATGTAATCATTGATGGTAAGAGATGTAAAATTGTTGAAAAACCAGATAGAAGCAATCCAAATGTTGCTGTATTGAATGGTCAAGTTTTTGACAATACTTTCTATAAGAATGAAACTGACAATATAATCTGTTCTAAACTTGTTGATGAAATCAGTCTTCCTGCTGGTTATAATAAATGCTACTATGTGTATAATAACAATCCAGTAGAAACTAGTACAACACCTCTTATAGCAACAAATTGCGAATTGAAGAAAGATTATGGTCATATATATTGGTCTTGTAAACAAAAAAGTTCAATGAAAGGTTACGGTTCAATTTGGAGAATTGGCTATATTGGTGAGTATTATAATATAACTAGAGCAATAATGGATGGTATAAATCCTAAGAGAATGCTTGTATATTCTGACATGAGAGCTGGTGCTGGTGGTACAATGTTACCTGGACACGATGATGGTATATTTGGATATGAAATAACAGATAAGAAGACATATAAAGCTTTGATAAATGATACTTATCATAATATGATCAATACAACACAATCAGCTGTGAATACAGATAATAATCTATATTTCCTATCTGAATGTCTAGATGTAAATCTTCATTTCATGTTTGTAGTAGATGATAATAAGAATTTGACACATTGCTTTATTCCATGTCAGAACGCAGCAACTGGTCAATTTGGTCTTTATGAAGTCGTTACAAATCAGTTCTTTGGAAATGATGCATTGACTGGTGAATAATAAATATGAACTATAAAGTAAAGAATTACACACAACCTATAATTAGAAAGCTTGATAATGGTGAACAATATATTTTAGAGAATGATATAACAGTTGTTCTCAAAGAAGGCAACTATGGATATATTGTAAGAATCAATATCAAAGCAGGTGCTGTATGGGATGGACTATCTGTTCCTTATGTCTTCAGATGGTTCATGCCAAACTATTTCATTGATAATCCACTTGCTAATGTTGCTGGACTTGTTCATGATGCAATGTATGCGTCAGAACTTGTTGCTAAAGATACAGCTGATGATATGTTTCGTGGTATTCTTAGAGATGCTGGAGTTTCTAGATTCAGAGCATCAACTGCTGAATATCTAGTAGAGAAATTTGCAAAGAAACATTACGGTATAGAACATGATAAATGGAATCTACATGATTTTGTAGAAATAACAGTCGATTCAAAATAAACTAATTTTGTTTGAAAGGAAATAATAATTATGACAGAAGATGAAATCATAGAAAAAGTTCAAAAATTCCTTACTAAGAGTTCTACAAAATATTCTGCAGAAGTCAATAATCAGATAACTGATCTTGATAGTTTCAACGGTAATTTCTGGACAGATACAGTAAAAAAGACTTATAAACGCTCTAATAAGAGACGTCTTTGTCTTCATTTTTCAGATTGGTCCGTTTTAGCCAATGCTATTTCTTCACCATATTCTAATTCACCTTGGCATACCGAATTACTTTCCAGAATTGGTGAAAACGAAACTATACAAAATACAATAAATACAATCGAACAAGATAATGATTCTAAATTCGAACAAAAGAAAGCTTTTGACAGGGGCGTCATTGCTGGTGCAGGCTATATTGTAGTCACTACTGATGTTGATGAATTTACTAATGAACCAAAGATTGTTTTAGAATTCGTAAATCGTCAAGGTTCTGTTGCATTAGACCCAAATATTCAAAAAGTTGATGCATCTGATGCAGAAGAAGGTGCTATCGTAAACTATATCGCTATCAATAAAGCAAAACGTCTTTATGGTGATGATGTAGTTCCTTTCGACTATCCACGAGCAATTCCTAAATTATCTTTCAATACTATTGACCAGTGGCCAAATATTGAAGATAAAATACAATTAGTTTCTTACTACTGTAAAAATGATAACGGTTTTGTAGACTATTATCAAATTTGTGGTAATAAAATCGTAAAATCAATTGAACTTCCTATTCATTATATTCCTATTGTTCGTTTTGCTGGATATGAACAATATAATGATGGTGATACAAGATATACCGGTATTGTTTCAAAAACATGGACTCTACAATTAGGCCTAAATATGGCTTATTCCACTCTGATGGAAAGAGCAAACCGTTCTATCAAAGCAAACGTTATTGCTTCTACTAAGGCAGTTGAAAATCTTGATAAGTATTATGAAAAGAAAGAAGATGAAGATGGTTCAATGATTCTTTATAATGAAGGTTTTGCTGCACCTATTCCATTAGTCGAACAATTCCAAACTGCAGACTTACAAGCTATTATTCAATCTTCTAGAGAAGCTATTGCTGATGTAATTGGTGTTCCTCTTTCAGGTATTCTAGGTGTTGAAGATAAAACTGCTACTGAAATTCTAATTCAGCAAACTAATAAAGAATCTAATGTTGCCATATTCTATGATAATGCTTATAAAGCTAATAGAACTATTGCAAGAATTATTATCGAATTCTTGAATAACGGTAAAGATGTATTATTCGAACTGGAAAATGGACCAGCTGTTGTCACAAATAATATCAAACATCGTCAAGAATTACAAACTATTGCTAACTTGATGCCTGCTGAAATGCAACCTCTTGTTGCAGTTCACATGTGTGATACTATTGATTCAGATTTCGTTTCTAATATAAAGAATGATATTATTGCAAATCTTGATACAAATATCAAACTTACTACAGAAGCTGAAGATCCAGTTGCAATTCATCAGTTGAAACAAATGCAAGGTATAGTCGATCAAACTATGACTCAAGTTGATGCTCTATCTCAAGAAAATGAAGATTTGAAACGTCAATTGGCTAATATGACTCTTGCTTTGAATAATGAAAAAGAAAAAACAATGCTTGATTATCAGAAACATGTAGATAATATGAGAATTCAAGAAGCAAAACTACAATTAGACGCTGATAAACAAGGTGTTGAAACTCAACTAGATATTATAGACAAACAAAATGAAGCAGCTAAAGATGCTATGGATATTGAAATGAAAAAGATAGATTTAGCTGAAAAAGTAATCAACGGAGGTGTATAATGAAATTTAGATTGGGTTTCGGTACACGTAATATGTTAGGTGATGGTGAAGCTGCATATAGACAATCACCAACTGAACATGAAGAATTACTTCATAAGTATGAAAAACCAGGCCAAACTCCTGCTGAAAGACTTATTGCCTCTGAACGCGGTATGATAGAAGAAAAACTAAATCCTAAATATTGGGATGATGAATATCCTCGTAGAAATGTTGGCGGGTCTTCTAGTTGGATTGATGAAATCGAATATCTTCCAACTCTTGGTATCGCAATAATGCATACTGATGGTAAACAATATTACTATCCTATGACTTCTGATGAAGTTGGTGACTGGATGAATTCAGATTCATTAGGTCAATATTACAATAACAATGTGAAAATGAGAGGATAAACAATGCGTAATTTTGATGCTTCACAAACATGGTTAGATAATAATGGTAAACCTCTTATTGGTCGTCTTACTTTCTATAAATTACATACTTCTGAAATTGCTCAAATCTATAATGTAAATGGAACAGCTATTGCTAATCCAGTTTTCACCAATACAATTGGTCAAACTGTTCATCAAGTCTTTCTTGATAATGATATTGACTATACTGTATCTTTTGATAAGTATATTGGCAATGCTTCAATGGAAGATGATGACGATAATTCTAATTGGGAATTTCAATATAGCAATGACTGTCCTTCCATCAAAGTTGTTTTAGAAATCGATACTGATTCTTTACAATCAGTAAATACTATTGCTAATCTTCGTGCATTAGATCCTCAAACTATTGCTACTAGAGGAAATGGTAAATATGTTGAATTACTAGGTTATAACAACCCATTTGATAAACCTATTGTTTATTATAAATGGAATGCAAGTTCAACTGCTGCTGATAATGGTGGTTCTATAATCAAAGTTTCAAATATTTCCACTGGTAGATGGGAACTTGTAAACCTATTTGATAATCAAGGTGTTGATGTAAGACACTTTGGTGTATTTGGCTCTGCTTCTAGAAGTTCTGCATCTGATAACATGAGCAACATGATTTATGCTGCATCTCAATACGCAAGTACTATTGGTAAATCATTGTATTTCCCTGCTATTCCAGGTTATGGATTGACATGGTATAAGATGAATAATCTTACTATCCGCAATGCTATCTTTGAACCTACAACACGTGTATTTGGTAATGCAGGAACAACTAATACAATTTATGTTACTGGTGAAAATTCAAATCTTGTAGTTTATTCTGGTGAATCTTATCTATCTACTTTCCATATAAAAGGTGAAATAGTTAGAACTTCATACGCTCCAACTTCTTTGAATACTATTGCACAGAAGTTTGAACCAACATACAAACTGATCATTGACTCTACTCCAGATATTTCAGGTCAGTATAGTTTCTCTGACATTATTGTAGATGTATTGGCACCTGCAGAATGGATTACTTTCAATAACTGCGTAATAAATTCTGTTGAAAATATTGGCGGCGCATGTAGTTTTAGTGGTAATACAAGACTAACTCAATCTATGTTCCAACCTTCATTGGACTTGATTTCTATTGACATTCTTGACGAAAATGTAATAATTGACATTGATGACTTCCCAAGCACAAATGACTGGATGAGACTAAAGAGAAAACAGAATCCATCTGAAATGGATTTCAAAGGAAGAACTGTCAGCATCTCTGACTATTTCATGGATTGGGCTAATACAAAAGTAATTACTTACAAGAATGCTAAATTCAACCAATATAGAATGGCTGGTAAAACAGTTACACTTGAAAATTGTTCAGGTACTTTCCAAATCTATAGAACAGACAGTGCATTCGAGTTGTATCTAAAAAACAGTAATATGGAACTCACTTCTACAACTAATATGCATAGATTGAACTGTTCATATTCTACTTTCACACATAGTTATAACAGAACTATTGATATAGTCAATGCTGAATATTCTACTATAAACAGTGCAACTATAACTTCAAATGCTTCATCTGTTGTATGCAAAAACTGTGATTTGAACTGTGGTATTGTAGCAAATTCTGTAAAACTTACAAATTGTGATTGTCATTTACCTATTACTGACCATGTAAATCCATATATTGTTGGATGTACTATTCATAACAACATAAACCAGTCAGTTACTTCTGGTAATTCTATCATTTTCACTATAATGAACAATACATTCGTCGATAGTGGTAAACATGCTCTATCTACTTCTGTATCAAATTCTACTGTTGATGGTAAATGGATTGGAAATGTGAACCTTACAAGCAGCCACTTTATCACATTGAATAGAACTAACATGAAGACAAACGAAAATGACCACGGATATGTTTATGAAAACAATTCTGGTAAGAATACATTACAGCGTCTAGCTGCTAAATGGTCTGACACAGTTCAACTTGCTGATTCAGTTGGTGCTAAAAAGATTATGTTCAAACAAGTTGACGGTCATACTGGTATCTACTATTATCCAGGAAAAATGAATGAGGTATCTGCCGGTACTACCAATGCATCATACTATCTAACATCATTCAGAATGTTCTCAGTTGGTACTACTGGAATTGAATTGCTTTTCCAGGGTTCAGGTCCTGCAACTTATAAGTATAATGATTCTCTAATGAATACTTCTTTAGGCTATGCTGTATGGAATCCAATGAACCAGGTTGAAAAACTATGGTATAGCAGCAATATCGGTTGGGCAAAGAACCTAGTTCATGATAGTGGTTATACATGGAAGATCTGTAGAGCTGATCCAATCTTTATGATCAATGCTAATTCTTCATATTTCCCAACTGCAACTAATATAACTTTTGATTTTGAAGTAAAACCAAAATAAAACAATAAGTGGTGTAAATGCCACTTTATATAGTCCCAGTGATGCAATTGGCTAGCATATCTCCTTGCCATGGAGAAGGTTGTGGATTCGAATTCCACCTGGGGCTCTATAATATGGGCTCGCATGATCCAAGGAGGCGATTTGGCTTTGCAAGCCGAGTGTGAAGGGTTCGATTCCCTTCGGGTCCACTAATAAGATGTCAACAGCAATTTCAATAGCGTCTGTCAAACAAAATGACATCTTGCTTATGCTGAAGTTAGTGTAATGGAAACACATGAGATTGTGATTCTCATATTTTAGGTTCAATCCCTAAACTTCGGCCTAAAAAAATTTTTTATAATATATCAAAAATACAACTAATTTTATATAGAAAGACAAAAACGTGGTTTGTCAATCATTTATTTTTATTTCCACGGTCAATGAGGATTCATTTATTATGATGAACACAGATCAAATCAATAGTTATTTGGAAAAACTCCATGCTACTAATGATGAAAATACAGTCAATGAAGAAACTACTAAGGCTAATGTAGAAGAATCAAAGACACAGGAAGCACAAACAGTCGATGCAACCCAAGAAACTCCAAAGACTGGATCCGAAGAGGAAGAAATCAAAGAATCTGATGTAAAGCCAACAGAAGAAACTGAGAAGAAACCTGCAGAAGATAAGAAACAATCTGGTAAGAAATATAGCAAACAGGAACAGATCGATTATTCTTTCCAAAAGCTAAAAACCAGAGAAGAAGCCAAACGTAAAAAGTTAGAAGCTCGTATCAAAGAACTAGAAGAAGCACTAAACAAGAAAGATAATGCTCCTAGTTTTGATAAAAATAAAGAAGAATATATCAAATATTCAGTCGATCAATACGGCAAAGAAGCCGAAAAGAAAAGACTTGAACAAGAATATATTGATTCTAAAAGATATGAAGCTGAAGAACTAAATCGCAAGAGAATTGAAACTTGTTTTGCTGATGAAGTTGAACGTGAAAAATACAATACTCTCATAAAGAATAACGGACCTGACTTCGTAAAACTACTTGATAAAGAAGATCCAGAAAGTGTAGTCCTAGGTTATCTTGATGACTGTGATATTTCTCCAATTTTAGTCAGAATTCTTATGACTAATAAAGAATATAGAGATCAAGTATTATCAAAATCATCTCCATACGGTAAACAAAGAGCAATGGAAAATCTTGAAGCAAAAGTTCGTTGGGCTCAAAAACAACTGGAAAACAGAAAATTGAAAGAACAGGAAAATGAACATAATGTTCAAGAAAAACCTAAAATTCCAGTAGTCGGCACAGTCACTAAGTCTGATTCAAATGATGGAAATATCGTAAAAGACTATAATGATGTGCTTCATAAACTAAATCAAAGAAAATATAACAAATAAAAATCATAATTCATGGTCACATTGACCAAAAGGAAAAATTATCATGCCTAATACAATAAAAACTAATAGTCTTGCAGAACTTGTTACTGTTCGTGCAGCTGAATCTGCAGCATATTTCACAGTTGGTTCTAAGAAATGGTTCAAAGACCAGCTAGTTGGTAAGAGAAATGGTCAGACTTATCGTTTCGTTATTCGTGATACAGCAGGCGCTTATGAAGGCTTAGCTGCTGACTTAGCAAACGACAAGATCTCTATCGTTGAACGTGAAATTCCTCTAACAATTCGTAATTTCCGTGTATTGATCGAAACTAACGCAATCGAATCTGTAACTGATGTTGATTGGGATCCAGAAATTGCTCAGCCAAATGGTCAGAAATTGGCTAACAAGGCTGTAAAAGCAATCATCGATTCTGACTTCGGTAAGGTTGGTACTTGCTTCGTTGGTCAGGGCTTCGCTCCAATGTCTCGTGCATCAGGTCACTTAGCTTCTATCACAACTGAAGAATTGTTCGGCTTCGTTGATCCTAACGTTGAAGCTATCCTAACTTCTAACGGTCAGCAATTCGTTCCAGTAAATGCTCCTGATATGTATTCTAAGGGCTTACTAGGTAAGTTCCATGGTGCAGAATATCGTTCACAGCGTTTCTTCCCATCTGTAAATATCTCTACAAAGAACGAATTCGACGGTGGTAAGGTAACTGTAACTTCTTATACTGCTGGTACAAACTACGATACTATCGTTCTAGGTGCTACTACATTGACTTCTTCTCTAAAGAAGGGTACACCATTATTCATCGAAGGTGTATATGCTACTGACACTGTAGGTGATCCAACTTCTATGCTTCACTCATTCGTAGTATTAGAAGACGCAACTGCTTCTTCAAATGCTATCACTGTAAAGGTTGCTAAAGTTGATATGGCTGGTGAAGGTACTAAGGATATCGCTAAAGCTGACGGTTCTGTTTGGACTGCTGCAACAATTGCAGGTTTGAAGGTTGCTGTTCCTGAAGATGGTATCTACTACATGGGTATCGTTCGTGCAAACGGCGCATTCGAATTCGAAACACTTGACAAGTTAGATGCTGCTGGTGCTGATTATGAAAAGGTTTCAGTCGAAGGATTGAACGTTCATAAGAACTCATTAGTTGACATTGAAAAGATGACTAACTATACTCGTTTCGACCTACCAGTATTGGCTGGAACTGTTGAACCACGTTGTGTAGCAATGTTCTTGATCAAGTAATCTAAATATTATAAATATAAAAATAAGGTCATGAAGTATTCTTCATGGCCTTTTTCTATTTTATAGAGGTAAGTATTCTATTTATAAACTCCAAACATTGCATTCTCTGACTGCATAAGGATGTCCAACAAAATCTACTTCACAATCACACCAGACACCATCGTGATTTTGTCCACAATATATCTCATTTACACCTGTTGAATCATTCATCTTGCAATATTCTGGATAATTATCACAATATAATGAATCAACTTCAAATGGTTCTACTGAATTTTGACTACATGCAGTCATTGATACAATCATAATAATAAATAATAATATACCAATTATAAATATAATAATATCTTTTTTCATATTTTATTCCTCCTATTCTATTTATAAAGAAAGACTATGAGATAATTTCTCATAGTCTTATTTATTTATAGGAGTCAAAAACTTATTTATTCCATTCTAATCTATATTGATCATTATAATTCATTGTCTTTGGATCAATATATCTAACTGCAAATTCAGTCATACAATATCTTACATATTTTGGATCTGTATGATGTTTTTCATAATGTTCGTCTTGTAGGTCACTAATTCTTCTATAACAACCAATCTCGACTGCAGATGTTACAGTAGAAGTTGAAATTCTTTTGTATGGACGACCACCAAATAGTTTATCAAATTCTTTATATATTTTTTCACGATGTTTTTGTTCTTTATTGAATAGTTTGTCATAAATTGCACAAAAAATTCCACTAATATAAATGATTGCTTCGGGTAAAAGTCCTACTACCAATATTGCTACAATCAACCAAAATATAATATTCATCATTTTTCCTCCTATAATTGTTATTGTTTTATATTTATAATATAATAAAATTCACTTCACTTGTAAACCCTTTTATACGAAATAATTTCTAATAAGTTTTGTAGTATTTTCCAATTCTTTTCTACATTGTCTTTTTGTTTCTTCTCTAATTTTTGGATTGTTTCTAAAATTCTTATAACTGCTATATAGATTTACATGACGAAGTTCTAACAATAATAATATAGTATTTCTATCAGATATATTATTTATTTTTGCCATATATCTAATCCATAAATTAGAATCTTGTGGATATTCTGCTGGTATATAGTTATGATTCCACTGTAAATAACCTTTATCATTGACTGGATATTTATATTTCTTTGCTAATTCAAAATTTCTTACTTTATTTTGACTGTCAACTAATGTATATTCAATTCTATTCTGATACAAAACTGGTTCAATGTCATCATTCAAAGCAAACATTTTTTCTAATACTTCATATTGTTTCAAATATCTACTATCTTTATATCCATGACTATCTTTGTATTCTTGCCAACCTTGTTTATCATCAAAATAAGCATTGAATAAGTCATGAACTTTCTTATGTGTATTGTAATTCAAAGCTACAAATGGATTGTCTAACTTTGTATATTCTGTATTTTTCATAATAATATGATGACAGTTCCAATCATCTTGTAAAGGTTCACCTGTAATATAATCTAAACCTTTTTGTTCATTGAAAATCTTTAGTCTATGATCTTGCCAAACAGTTGAACTTCTAAACTGTCTTTTTTCTTTTTCAGTCATTGAAAAATCATGTCTATTTGTTTTTACTAATAATTCAAATGTATTCATTTTATTGCCTCCTATATCTGTGCTTCTATATTATTTATATAACGAGCAAGTTGATTTTTTGCAGTAAAACTATTTTCTGTATGAGGTATATAATAATATGAATGTTGATAATATTGTTGATAAAATGTATAACGAAATGCTAAAAAGATGTGGTGTCACAGAATGCGCAGAAAGCGCTGTCCAGGACAATTTTGATAAAGACCATATAAACCCATTAGAAGAACCTAAAATGAGCTCAGAAACGAAATCTGAGCAATCTGGATATGGTAAAGATGTACCATTTGAAAGAATAAGACGGATCACAGGATATTTAGTAGGTGACTATGTTTCAAGATTCAATAATGCTAAAAGAGCAGAAGTTGAAGATAGAGTAAAACATGGATAATGACAAATTTTGTCAAAAATGATATTACTCATGTTATAAATAAGATAACTCTTTTAGTATATCACAAAATAAAACCTAAGGACTGTCAGATTTGCTGCTTCCTTAGGTTATTTTTATGGGGGCCCGGCGGGCCCCTTATTATAAAAGATTATATACTAGTATAAAATTTTATTGTTCGTATATTGTTCGTAGATTGTTCGTTCGCGGTTTGAAGGACAACATATTCCTCTTCAGGTTTTGACTATGCATAAAATATGCAACTTTTATAGTTTGATTATTAGTTGCATCTATTATAGTGTATTCTATTATAGTGTATTCTATTATAGTGTATTCTATTATAGTGTATTGACTATATAGTAAATCAATAAAAATAAAAATGTTTTATGGCATCTTGCTTGCAAGTGACATAAAACTGTTGGTTTACCAACAAAATAAAGGGCATAACTATATGTTATACCCTATTATATTTGATTGTTATAGTGTTGACTATTATATGATTGACTATAATGTTAGAACATAATATTCCATTCCTTTCATAGTTTATAACCATTATAGTTATCAAGCTTTAGGGCATCTTGCTTGCAAGTGACCTAAAGGTATCGCTTTAGCGATAATCTAATAGCATTCTATTATAGTATTGACTATTATGTGTATTCTATTATAGTCTGAATCTTATTGTTTTTTACTATTAGATGATTGTTATAGTATTGATGACTTTCAGTCATCTGATTGATTTCATTCATTTCATTCATTCAATCAATCATTTATTTTATTTTATTCATTCTCTAATAGATACTTCTTTGGCTAGAGAGCTCAAAAAAGTAATTTTACTTCTTAGAAGATTTATATAGAGCTTATGATATAGGTCCTGCGAATTATACCAGCTACATCTCTACTACTTAGGGACGCCATATATTCAATTTGCTAAATTGAATTCTGACATTTCTGTCTATACGATTCAGATAAACCTCTCTATTCATGCCATGTATTTGGACTTACTTTTCGGTCTGGTTTCATTTTATGTATACAACGTATTCTGTATACTCTGGGCTCAAGGTATCACTTTTTTCTGCAATTCCAATTGGGTCTTCCAATCAATAAGTCAGTGTGTTTGCTCTTGCTCTTCTGGTTCTTTTATATGTCTCTTCTGTGACACCAGCAATTATCAGCGTCTTATATTATATTTATATAACGAACACTTTCATTTTTTGCAGAAGAATTTTGTTCCATGTTATAGTCAATATCACTATAAGGTTTCCATTCCTCTTATTCTATTTATATAACGAAAAAGTTCAATTTTTGTCATTTATGACATTTTTGAATTTTATATAGTAAAATGATCCAATTTTTATTCATTGAAAATTAGATATATAAATATATTATAAAATAATAATATTCGAGGTGATAAATGATAAAACAAATTATAGAAGATTTATATCTAAAACCAAAATTTGTTGAAGATGAAAATAATGAAGTTTTAGCTTTTTATAAAGATAAAATAAAGAATCCAAGATTTTTCATAAAAAATTTGATAGATGAAGAAAGAATAAAAACTACTTGTAATTATTCAGCATGGACTGTGAATCCGTCTAAGAGAAAATGTTTTTCTTTATATGATGTTTATAATAATAAAGATCTGCAAGTAAAAATTGAAGAATATCTAACTAAAAAATATAATATAAAGACTTATGAAGAAATGAAAAAATTTTTTGGATATGCTACAAGAACTTGGTCGTGTTTGTATATACCAGATGCAATATATTGTAAAGTGCCTTCATTATATAATACTGATACAGTTTATAAATTTCTTATAAAATATGCAAAAATTGGTGATAATTACTTTGATGCCTCTTGTGGGTGGGGAAATAGACTTTGTGGTGCTTTGAAAGCTAATGTAAATTATTTCGGAACTGACCCAAATAAAAGTTTATATAAAAAACTTTTGAAAATGTATAGCAAGTTCAAGAAAATAACAAATACAAACGCAACTGCTGAAATAAAATGCCAAGGTAGTGAAATTTATATACCAGAATATGAAAATAAAATGGATGTTGCTTTTACATGTCCACCATATTTCTTTTTAGAAGTTTATACAAATGAACAGAAAAATATATTAGAAATGTCTTATAAAGATTGGCTCAAAGATTTTATGTATAAAACTATTGATAATACAATAAAATACTTGAAAAATGACGGTATTTTTGCTATAAATGTAAAAAATATTGGTAAATATAAAATTTTTGACGATGTAAAAACATATTTGAATAAAAACGAAAACTTAGAGTTTGTTGAACTTATGAAAGTAAAAATGTCACAAACTACAAAACATAAAAATATAAATTCAAAAGATAATATAGAATATATACAAGTATATAGAAAAAGAGTTTTAGAGGTATAAAAGATTATGAAAGAAACAGAACAGAAGATTAGAGGTCAATGGTTTACACCAAATAATATAGCAGATGAAATGGTAAAGATGACACCAAATGATTGGTGGTCTAAAGGTATATTAGAACCAACATGTGGAAATGGAAATCTTGTTATACGTATCTTAGATGAGAAAGTAAAGCATGGATTGACACCAGAAGAAGCATTGAATACTACTTGGGCAAATGAAATTGATGAGAAGTATGCAATTGCATGTAGTGAAAGAGTAAGAGAATGGGCTGAAGATAAAGGATTTACTACACATTGGACTTGTATGAATGAAGATGCACAATCTTATGATTTCAGTCAAATTCCTTATGAATATGTATGGACTAATCTTCCATTTGGGTCTTTCGATGGAAATTTGAATCAGTTTCTTCCAAATAGAATTACAAAGAATGTAGTCAAATCAGAAGGAATTCTAATTACAAAGCCAACTACTTTCAAGAAATTTGTCAAAGATTATAAGATAGTTGACTTTCCAGGTATTGCAGTGAAATGTCAGATTTCTCATTATGATTTGACTTGCAATGAAAGTAAATCATGGCTTGATAAATATAAATCAATTATGACTAAAGAATGCAAATGGGTAGTGACTGATAATAGTTATACACATGTTATAATAACACTAAATGGTGGAAATACACTATTACACATATATGACCGGTCATATTATGATAAGAAAGGTAAATTACCAGGTCATAGATTATTATTGAAATTGACTGAAGATGAATATAATAAATTGATTTCATATAAGATACCAGATATTTACAATGAATATATGAATGAACAATCTTCATATTCATTCTATCGACAAAAAGTGATCATCAAATCACTAATAAATGAAGCATTACAATGAGATAGTTATAAATATAATAAAGGAGATTTATTATGAGCAATGTAGAAATCGATATTTTAGAAATCAAACAAATTTTGAATGATATGAAAAAGAATATTGCAAAAATTGAAAATAATATTAGAGATAGTTATTTCAATGAGAAAATCATCGAAATGCAATATGGAGATGATAATGTAGATGATAATTATAAACTTCGTATGAAAATTGATAAATGTATGAATGCTTTATTGGAAACTAAAAAAGAATGTAAAGATAGTAAGATTGTTCAAGAATATTGTGATACTGCTTTAGAAGCTTTACATAAACAATATATTGAATTATCTTTAGAGGACTAATATAAATGATTCATATAAATTCTAATAAAATAGTACAATTTGTTTGTGCTAATATATCTGGTTGTAGTTTTTATAGAATACGTTGGAATGCACAATATTTAGTTTCATTTGCAGGTCAAACTGGTGTAATGCCAGTCATTACTAATGATATTTTATTTGATAAATTAGATAAAACTGCTTCATTTGTTATTGAAGGAGCATTTACTTTTATAGACCAAATAAAAAAATTGAAAGAATTACAATCTAAATTTGGTTATAAAATTATATATGAAATTGATGATTTAGTATGGAATATACCAGAATATAATACAGCAACAAGTCATCAAATCAATTATTATGAAAAAGTAAAAGAAGTATTACCTTATATTGATAGAGTAATTGTTTCTACTGAATATCTAAAAAGATGTTTTGAAAGAGATTTTGATTATCATGCAGTACATGTAGTTCCTAATGCAGTTCCTCAATTCTTATTCAATAAAAGAAAAGAACCAATAAAAGAAAAAATCATAAAACCAAAAGTTTTATATACTGGAGCACCACAACATTTTAGACAACCTTCACCTATTATTCAATTGAATGGACAAATTCAAACTGGTATTACTCCATTATATGGTGACTGGAATAAAGAATGGATTGATTTTATTATTGACAATGTAAAAAATGATAAAATTGAATTCATTTGTTTTTGTGTTATTCCTTGGTTTTTTGAAGAAATAAAAGATAAAATAAAATGTATTCCATGGACTGATTGTAATAGTTTTCCTGATTTAGTAATGTCACAAAATGCAGATTTTTATATAGCACCATTACAAGATAATGAATTCAATAA
>OCTX012226893.1_pt1 | contig 29532 bp, 24 predicted proteins | sample 1539691 | NCBI WGS metagenome assembly OCTX01 (sample SAMN02144231, study PRJEB22623) | gut metagenome | biome: sheep rumen | host: Ovis aries | place: New Zealand
TTTTGCTCTATCTGCTCCAGTAGGGGCTTGTCTTACTTCTTTTGAATTAGTATTTATAGTTTGATTATCCATACTCATCCTTATTTTATAGTGTATTCTACAGTGAACTCTGTGTCAAAAGGAACATTCTTACTATATGGTTCTTTCCAATAAATATTTCCTTCTCCTACCCAATGAATTGTTATATTCTTTTCATCTATATCAACAATTTCAATTGTTCCTTTAGTTACATTTTCAAACTCAACCATATTAAGTACTCCAGCTTCTTCATCTTCGCTGTTTATACTTCTTTCCCACACAAAAGATTTTCCTTTTAATTCTTCTATGTTTTGCACTTTTGTATTAAAACCTTCGTTATATAATTGTAGGTCACTTATTTCATAATCAATGCTTTTATCGCTTGTGTTAGCTGAAATATTAATACTCATTTTGATTTCACTATCTTCTTTAAATAATTCAACTGTAGCACTTTTAATTTCATATTCAACATCTCTTAATCTGAAATTCATGTTTTTCTCCTTAACTCTTCGTTTGGAGTTATTATACCATGATTCTTGCTTTTTTATAAGGATTTTGGCATATTTTCATCAATATAGTCATCTAATTCTTTTTTCCAATTTGCTTCTGATTCTCCCATCACACACTCTTCAAAACATTCAATTGCCTTGAATAGTTTGCTTGTTCCAGTTCTGCCTTTTTTAAAATTTGCAATATTGTCTTTTCTAATTCCAATATTAGATCCGGCGGCATATGAATCAATATCTGCTCCTACATATATAAATTCATAATCCTTATGTCCTTGAATTAACTTCTTGATGTCTTCATTCTTATATTCTTTTGAAGCATTTTCATATCCATCAGTTATTATAATGAATATAACTTTGTCTGTGTCCTTTGTTTCGAAGTTGTGAATAGTATTTCCTAGTGCATCATATAAAGCTGTGCATCCTCCTACATAATACTCTCTTTTAGTTAATGGTTTTACTTTAGAAACATTTACCCTGTCATGTAACACTGTGTACTTGTCGCTGAATAGAACTGTAGTAATATTTGTTTCATACGTATTTTTCTTTTCCTTTTCTAAATATTCGTTGAAACTACTAATTGTGTTTTCTACTTGTCCTCCCATTGATCCGCTTTTGTCTAGTATAAATACTACGTCTAATTTTTGTTCTTTTTTAATATTTTTAACTTTTTTCATCTTTTTATCTCCTTTTCTGGTATAATAATAACGTGAATTAGAAACGAAATGGTCGCTAGAAAGGAGACATTTATGAACGCTAAATTACAAGCCTACTTAGATAAGTATCTAAATCGCAAAGGAATGGTTGGTGCTTCTTTCAAATATGCAAAAAAATCTATTGCTGCTGAAAGTAGCTCTATTGATGAACAATTAATGGATTTTGAATGCGCTGAATTAAAAAGATGTGCACCTAGTATTGATACTTTCATAGATAAAAATAAAGATGTTTCTTTTCAAACAAAGCTATTCAATTTAATAGATGCCAGAAACTTAAAGGATTCAGATGTATACAATAAGGTTAATATGGATAGAAGATTATTTAGCAAAATAAGAAACGAAGATTATCACCCTTCAAAAGAAACAGTTATACTATTAGGTTTATCTCTGGAATTAACCGAGCAAGAAATCGAAAATTTATTGAAGAGTGCATCTTATTCATTACCTATGAACACAACCTACGACTTAATCATAAGATTTTGTTTTAAAGAGCATATTTATGACATAAATAAAGTTAATGAATTTTTGTACGATTATAAGTGCAAAACACTAAATTAAAATATATTTTTAACCTGTAAATTATATAGAAATAGCAAAATTTCCTTACGCAAACTCACATTTGCTAATTTTTGGAAATTTTTGCTATTTTTATTGATTTTAGGGCTCTTTTTTGGTATAATAAAAGCATATTATAATGATTAATAATTTATGAGTTATAAAAAATTTCTTATTTATAACTTAGAGTTATAAATCTAGGAGGTTATTATGAGTCACGCAGATTTAGAAACCAAATTTAAAAAATTTATAATTGTAAACACTGATGGTGAGTATGAAAGCGACGGAAAATTTTTACAAGATTTTGCAGATTTATGTCAAAAAGCAAAACCTAAGATGGAAGATATTCTTGCAGAATTAATTATTCCAGATGAAGTTAAAAATGATGATGACGTTGAAAGAAAAGCCAGAATTGAATCTTGGTTAATGACTAAACATAAAAGAAATGTTGGAGAAGTGCCTTTCCGAGTTGGCCAACCACAAACATCCCAAGCTTTCCAAGCCGGTATGACTCTAGAAAGAAAAAGAGAATGGGTTAAAATGCACCTTTCTTTACCTGAAATGATTACTGTTTTAACAGAAGTTCAAGCTCTTGAAAGTTTAACTGGTAAAAGTGCTCCAAATTATGCAGATGATATAGATAAAGCTAAAAAAGGAAAAGATTTTAAGAAAAGAGCTTTCGAAGATGCTGAATATTTAATATCCGAATATGAAAACTTTATAAATGAAATCGATAAAGAAATAGCTAGTGTTAAAGCTGAGCTAGCTGAACAACGTAAAATAGCTTTAGATGCTGCTCAACCAAAAAACAAAGCCGGACAGACACAAAATGCTAAAGACCTATATGATAAAGCAATTGAAAAAATTAGTAATTTAGAGGTAGAGTTAAAGAACTTACAAGCTTTGCGTGAGCAAGCTAAAATAAATCTTAAACCATTTGCTCATAGAATAGATGATATTCAACGTAATAGTAAACTATCTTCAAAATCTGAAGATAAAAAGGAAGAAAAGGCTGAGAAGAAATCTTCAACTCCTTCTGTTAAATCTCCTTACTCTTCATTATCTGATCGTGGTAAACAAGCAGCTGATAGTGAGATGGCTAAAGATTTATATCAAAGCTTTGCAGCAGCAGATTCGCATGATAAATTCATGATGATAACTGGACCAGATGCCCATAACATGTTAGAAATTGCTAGAAATCTTAGCAAGGTTGGTGATAGACAAGACTTACAAGAATACTGCAAGAGTTTACTATCAGATTATGTAACATATAGTGGTTCTGATGCTGCTAGACAACTAGATGCTTTCGATATTACTTTAGTTGGTGTTGCTAACCCTATCCATTTCCCTAACATAAGTCAATCAACTTTAGTAAACGGTTTGTCAGAAAAGGAAGCTGAACAAATTAGACAACTATTTGTAAGACTTCACACTATAAACAAACAAAACTTAACAGTTGCTGATCTAGAAAAATTACAAAACTATGCTAATGCTTTATTAATATCAACAACTTTACAAGAAGCTAAATGGGGACCAGGTAAGCAAGTTACAAAAGGATTCTTTAAGTTCGCTGGACGCAAAAAGACTCCTAATTATGATTTAGGAAATGATGTTTCTTCATTCTTAAAACCTTTATGTGAAAGAAAGGATAAAATCTTCAAAGAAATCAATGCTCAAGTTGATAAAGGATATGATTACGAAGATTTTGAACAATATGGTCCTCGTACAGCAGTACGATCTGGTCAACGTAAAATGGTAGTTCGTACTTTTGATGATAGATAATATTTACAAATTAAAATTATTGTTTTATAATAATTAAAACTTATCTTGAGTGGATGAGAGAATCGGCTCTATGACTCCACAGCAACCTATTAAGTTAGGTGCTAATACCGACAAAGCAAAAGCTTTGGATGATAAATTTTACTAACATTAAAGTTTAAACTCCTCGCTTTTGCGAGGAGTTTTTGTTTTAAGTTTGCTCCTCGGAAAGGAAGAAAAATATGAACAGATTATTTACAAGCGAAAGCGTTACAGAAGGACATCCAGATAAACTATGTGATTATATTTCAGATAGTGTTTTGGATGCATGCTTAATTCAAGACCCAACTTCAAGAGTTGCATGTGAAGTTGTGGCAGGAAAAGGCAAAATTTTCATCACTGGAGAAATTACAACAAGAGCAAAAATTGATATTGAACAAATCACAAGAAATACAATTAAAGAAATTGGATATGATGATCCTACGACTGGAATTGATTATAGAACTTGTGAAATTTTAATAAATATCTCTAAACAATCCCCAGATATCGCACAAGGTGTGGATAACAGTTTTGATAAGAAGAAATTAGGCGCAGGTGATCAAGGATTAATGTTTGGATATGCAACAGATGAAACAGACAACTACATGCCTATTACAATTTATTATGCGCATAAACTTTCAGAAAAACTTGCTGAAGTTAGAAAAAATGGATCAATTCCATTTTTAAAACCAGATGGCAAAGTACAAGTCACTTTTAGATTTACTAGTGATGGAGAACCTCTTGATGTTGATACAATTTTAATATCAACACAACATATTGATGGAATCGATTTAGATGATCTAAAGCAAGATGTTTTAAACAAAGTAGTAAAAGCAGTTATCCCTGAAAAATATTTGTCTGATTTTAAATTCTTATTCAATCCAACAGGTAAATTTGTTATCGGTGGACCTTTAGGTGATAGCGGATTAACAGGAAGAAAAATTATTGTTGATACTTATGGTGGAGTTGCTCATCACGGTGGTGGAGCATTCTCTGGTAAAGACCCAACAAAGGTTGATAGATCAGCTTCTTACATGGCTAGATACATTGCCAAAAATCTAGTTGCTAATGGATATGCTAAGAAATGTGAAATTCAAATTGCTTATGGTATTGGAATTGCAGAGCCAATTTCAATTGCCGTTAATACATTTGGAACATCCAAATATAGTGAAGAATTCTTAATTGATTTAATCAAATCAACATTTGATTTAACTCCTTCAGGAATTATCGAAACATTAGATTTACAAAAACCTATCTATAAGAAGACAACAAACTATGGACACTTTGGTAAAGATTATTTACCTTGGGAACAAATTATTAAATTATAAAATAAAAGAGGATCGTTATAAAACGATCCTCTTTTTATTATTCTTCTACTTCTACTTTTCCTTGAATTTTATGTTTTGCTTTAAATATAAATTTAATTAGAATATTTAATGCAACAAATATAACTGCTGTTGTAACCATTGTAAATGCTACGTTTGGCCACAATTCATAAAGTGCCTTCAAGTCGAATATTTCTTTCCCGATTGTTACTTCTGCTATAAATCCTAATGTCATGATTATTGCGACAGCTAATCTATATATTGAGAATGGGAAACAAATCTTTCTATTCTTTTCCTCAGCCTCAACTCTTCTTTCAAATCTTGTTTTGTATGCAAGTTGATATAGAAGCATCAAACCTGTTGTTGCAACACCTACTATACATAGTGTTGAATAGTCAATCTGTGAAATATCATGTATATCTGCAAATATTGTTAACATCACAATTTCAAGAACTACTGTAAGTCCTGTTGGTAATGACTTCTTAATAATATTCTTTAAGAAACTTCCTTTAATTCTTTCTTTATTTAATTCTAAAGCTAATAAGAAAGATGGAATTCCAATACATACTAAATTGATAACACCCATTTGTATTGGCATAAATGGATACGATCTTGTTGCAAATAAAAATACTATTGCTAATATTGTTGAGAAGATAGTTTTTGTCAAGAATAATGATGCTGAACGTTGAACGTTGTTAATTGATTGTCTTCCTTCTTGAACTATCTTAGGCATTGATGCAAAGTTTGAATCTGTCAAAACAATCTCTGAGATATTCTTTGTGGCATCACTTCCGTTTGCCATAGCAATTGAACAATCTGATTCTTTTAATGCTAGAACATCATTTACACCATCTCCTGTCATAGCTGTTGTATGTCCATTAGCTTTTAATGCCACAATCAAATCTTTCTTTTGAGCTGGTGTAACTCTTCCAAAGATTGTGTATTTTTCAACTATTTCTTTTAAATCATCACTCTCTTTAATTGTTGTCATATCAATGTATTGATCATAATTATCTACATCACATTCCTTTGCAATTTTAGAAACCGTGATTGGATTATCTCCAGAAATAATTTTAATGTTTACCTTTTGATCTTTGAAGTAATTGATTGTTGCCTTTGCTTCTTTTCTTATAATATCTGAAATTAGAACCATGGCAATTGGTTCGCCGTTTTCAGTTAATGTCATTACTCTATAATCTTCCGAATATTTATCTAAAGCTTCTCTTAATGTTGTTCCATCTGTTAGTTTTACTGATTTAATTTTCTCTTCGCTTAATATAAATTCGCTTGCACCTAGTTTATAATTGCCTTCTTCAAACTTAACTCCCGAATACTTATTCTTTGATGAAAAAGGAGTTTTTGAAACAACTAATAGTTTTTCTTTTACTGATCCTGCAAACTCTCTTACTGCATTTGCTGTTGTGTTGTCATCATCTAAGTTTTTCATCATGTTTGCTAAGATGTTATTCACATTTCTCTCATCATGTTTTGTCTCGTCAATTGGAATAACTTTATTAACTTTCATTTTTCCAATTGTAAGTGTTCCAGTTTTATCAAAGCAAATTGTGTCAACTCTAGCTAATGTCTCAATGCAATAGATTTGTTGTACCATAACATTCTTTCTTGCAAGACGTATACTAGCTAAGGCTAGAACGCTTGATGTTAATAACATTAATCCCTCTGGTATCATTCCTAGAATTGCTGCTATTGAATTAACTACTGACATTTGAGTTGTGTTGTCTGGAATATTAATTTGTTTAATATACAAAACGATTCCAAGTGGAATAATAATTAGTGTCATTACTCTGATAATTCCACGCAATGTCTTCATTATCTCTGAGTTTGTTTTCTTGATGTATTTTGTGCCTTCATAAATTTGAGTTGTGTAATTATCTTTACCAACATGTTCTACCCTTGCTGTTGCTCTACCACTAACGATAAAACTTCCTGATAAAAGCATGTCGCCTTTTTTCTTGTAAATTGTGTCTGATTCACCCGTGATGAAAGATTCGTTTACTTCAACTTCGCCTTCTTCAATTATGCTATCAACACAAATTTGATTTCCTGATGAATACATTATTACATCATCTAAAACAATTTCATTAATCGGAATATCTACTTCTTTACCGCTTCTCATTACAGTACTTTTTGTTTGAGTTAAAATAGAAAGTTTATCAATTTCTTTCTTTGCCATTAACTCTTGGATAGTACTGATAGCGGTATTACATATTGCTATCAATAAGAAAAATAGATTTTTATACGAACCTACTGCTATAATAAATATTCCTAATACTAGGTTCACTAGGTTAAATAAAGTGCACGTATTCTCTTTCAAGATTTGTGGAACTGATTTTGTTTTTCTTGATGCTTCTTTGTTAAAATATCCCTCACTAAATCTCTCTTGTACCTGCACTTCATCTAACCCAAAATTTAATTCTGGTTTATATCTTTTCATTTTGTTTTATTTTTATCTTCCTTTTTCAATTGTTGATCCAAAGATAGCGTATGCAACATCTCCAAGAACTGGAATTGATGGGTCTGCTTCATCTTGTGCTACTTTGATTATTCCCCATACTGCTAATATAAATACTGCACATGATACAACTGCTGCAATAACAATTCCTAAGAATGGAATTATTCCTAAAATTCCACCAGCTATTCCTACAACCCATAAGCATATTGCTTGTGCATAATGGAATCTTGCATGCTTTCCTGAATCATCCATGCATAAAAATACAATTGCACAAATAACAATAACATATCCCAAGATTGCTTTAATTTTATCTTCAGCAATTACTTGGTAATTATATTTTCCTGGAGTGTATTTTTGTTTAGGTTGTTGATAGTATTGTTGATATTGTTGATATTGTTGATTTTGTTGTGCACCTTGAGCTGCTTGTTGATAATTTGTTTGTGTGTTTTGTGCTGTCTCTTGTTGTTGTGTTTCTGTTTTAGTTGTCTTTTTTGTTGTTTTCTTTTTTGCTTCTGCCATTGTTTTCTCCTCTTCCACTTTAATTATCTTTCTGTTTCTTCTTTCATTTGTGATGTTTTTTCTCTTTTTCTATTTGGTGTTTCACTGTATAAACAAGAAATTACTTCTTCTAATCTGCTTATGATTATAACTTGGTTTTCTCCGTTCACAGTTTCTCTAATAAAATCTTTTGTGTCTTTTTTATGTTTATTAAATATCGATTTAAGATTGTCAATTTCTCTTTTTAACTTTGCATTTTCTCCTTGTAGTTTTTCTGTTTCTTTTCTATAAGGCTTAAAGAATTTTTCATTTCTGCTTACTACTACTAAAGAGTTTTCAGCAAATTCTTTTTCTAATACTTTTTGTGGTCTTTCTTCAATTATTTGATCTGGTTCTTCAAAATCTACCACTTCGCCACGCTCATATCTTTGGCGTTTTTCTTCCATTCTTTTAGCTTTTTCCATTTTTGCCTGTTTAAGTAATCTTTGGCAAGCAGCGGATTCAGATAAATGTTTAATTAAACTATGTAATCCTTCTGTGCAACGGCTGTCTGGGATTGATGCTACATAGTTGTATAATTTTACAATGCTTTCGCCAATATTTCTAGCGCCTAGATCTTCATTTCTTAGTACATCAGCTTTTTCTTTTAATAATGTATAGTTTAAAACTTGTGCTGCTTTTAATTTGTGTTTTCCCATTACTCTTTCTATTAGTGAAACTTTTTCATCTAAAACAAGTTTTGTTTTTTCTTTTAAATTTAATATCTTGCTATCTGCTATTAAGTTTGTTATTTTTTCATTTAACTCACTGATAAATGTTGTTTTTACACCACTTATTTGTTTTTCATATAACTCGCTGATTGGTGAAATTCCTTTATCATCATTTTGCATGCAGTTTTCCATTTTCCCAGCAATTGTTGCTAGGTCCGCAGTTAAAGCAAATGCTTCATTTAATTTTCTTGTTTCTTCTAATGGTATTTTTGTAGAGCCTTTATATTCTTTTCCAAAGATATCTAACCCTTGTACATTCTCTAATATCTCGTCTGATTTTGCCTTTATTAGATCCATGCTTCCGGTTAACTCATCCATTTTTCTTTTCATTTCAACTTCGTCAAATGCTTTAAACTCGCTTGCTATACCAATATCTTTAGCTGCTCTTCTATATGTTTTACATACATCAACTATTTCATAATAAGGATTTATATACTTTTCAACAACTCGTGAAAATATTTCTTCTATTTGTGCGTGTGTTCTCTCGATTTCTCCCAAATCAATATTTCCCATTATGCTTCTAGTTGCTCTGTCATTTACACTTTCTTCGTTTGAATCTTTTCCTTGGTCAAGATCATTAGTCGTATTAACATCTTCAAACTTTATACTATTAACTTTTTCTAAATCATCTTTTGTTAATCCTTCTGCCATGATCTCTCCTTTCGTAAAAACATTTTATACTGCTGTTATTATAACACTACGGTTTTTTATAAACAATAAAATGACTCAATCTATTATCTTCCAGCGACCTTTTTTAGCCTGTCATATGATACTTTGTGGCAAACCTCTATGTCTCTTATAAGTGCTGGATTTTTGAATTTATCATAAATCCTTTGTGTAAATATGTCTCCGAGTTTTCTGTCTAAAATATATTCAGCAGTCACAGGATATTGAATATTAGATAGCATCGCATAATAAGTTAATAAATGGTCACTTGTTGTCTTAATAAAACTGTAATCTAAAAAACCATCTTTTAAGAATTGTTTCATTAATTCTTCTCTAATTGCACCTGAGTTATAATCCTCGTCTGTGTATTCTTTATCCATATCTTCGGTTGCTGCTATATACATAATATCAGCTTTATCAGCGTCTCTAATTATCTTTGTAAACAATAATTCTCTTTCGTTTAAATCTGTATCTATATATGTTTTGTTGTGATTTATTATTGCTCTTCTAATAATTTCATCATATTTATCTTCTTCAACAAACCTTCTAATTAACCCATCTTTAAATAAGATTTCTGCACCTAATTCTCCATGGTTTATTCCACTTTTTTGATCACTGAAAGTATTAAATCTTCTAACTTGTTCAAATCTTCCAATGTCGTGTAACAACCCAATCAGTTCTGCCAATAATCTATCTTCTTCATTTAGTTGTAGATAATTTGCTATCATCGTACTTCTTTCAACAACTCTTAAAGAATGTTCTTCTTTTGTCTCTATTTTATATGAATGATGATCATAATTGGCTGTATATTTTAAAAACTCTTCTTTTGCTTTTTCTATATCTATCATTTTTAATCTCCGTATATTCCTATTTTTCTCATGTAATTTATATAACCACTATCTATTTTGTTCCAAACCATAATCTCACGATCTAGTTCTTTATTGTTTATTTTTTTATTTTCTAGTGATTCATAACTCTTACGTATTGCATCTTTGAATCCTTCTGGGCATCTTCCAATTATTCTTGCAATATCATTGTATTTGTTTCCAAATCCTCCGAAGCCAAAATCAATTATTGCTTTTACGTTATTATCTTTATCTAAAATTATATTGCTTGAATTTAAGTCTCCATGAACTAAACATTCGTCCTCACAAGATTTATCTATTAAATCATCTGTTTTCCAGAATTCATAATCTTCTTCGCTTACATGTACTCTTAATAGTTCTTCGATAAAGTCATTTAAATCTAGTCCAATGTTTGCAGTGATATCGAATATTTCTGATTTATCATATTTTAAGTTGTGAAGTTCATACATGAACTGTGCAATTTGTGCTGAAACCTTTTCAACTTCTTCTTGGCTTAACTCATTCATTACATGCGCAATTGGTGTTCCAGGTATTTCTTTATGAACACTAAATGGTCTTTCTTTATCATAATGTAATTCTAACTTGCATGTTTCAAAAGAAGTTTTGCCATTTATGTATTTACAAAACTCATAATCTTTTACGATTGTTCTTTCCCAAAAATCATCTCTTGGGAATCTAAAATAAAAATTACCTTCTTGGCTGTATGCCTTGAAAACAATATTTGTCCAACCTGTTGTAATCATTTGAATATCATCTATATTTGTGATGTTTTTTTCTGCTAAAACATTTCTGATTATCGTATCAAAATCTTCATCTAGTTTAAAAAAGTCTTGCATTAATTATTCTCCGAATTCATTATATTTTGTATTAATTCAATCATTCTGTCTTCTGAATCTTGATCGTAGTTGTTTGTAAAAACATAATCAAATTTATGCATTATGTCTTCATTTTTAACAACTGCATTGTATTGTTCTTCTATCTCTTTTAATCTTACTTCTTCTTTATCTTTTGATAGATGTCTTTCATAGATTCTTTCTTTTGCATTATCTAGTGATTTTGGTAGTATGTATATTGATACTAAATCATTGCATAGTCTCTTCCAGTCATCTAGTTGTGTATAGTGCATCTCAAACACTTTGTTGTCCGGTGATTCAATTTCATTCTTAAGATATGCATATTGACCATCAAACACACCAAAGCGATAGAATATTTCACCTTGTTTATCAAGCTCGTCTAGTTCTTCTGGTGTCATAAACAATCCAGTTACCCCATTTATTTCACCTTCACGTGGTTCTCTAGTACGAATTGTTGATATCTTACTAAAATTTAATCGGTTACAAATAGCATTCTTAAAAAACGACTTTCCTACTCCTGTAACCCCAAAAAGTGCTACTAACATATGCCTCCCTTTCGGCTGAAATTATACCATTTTAAAATATAAAAAGCAAAAATATTGACACTTGGCAATAAATGTGCTAATATATACTTTGTTATGACTTATGGGCCTGTAGCTCAGCTGGATAGAGCACCTGCCTTCTAAGCAGGTTGTCGGGGGTTCGACTCCCTCCAGACCCACCATAATAAAAAGACTGGATTTCTCCAGTCTTCTTTTTTTGTTATCTATATTATTCTTTTGTTTCTTCTTTCTTATTTAAGATAATGTAAATTAATGCTGCAATTGCTGCACCTACTAATGGTGCTACTATGAATAACCATGATTGAGCTAATGCTTCGCCACCGCTGATTAATGCTGGTCCAAAGCTTCTAGCTGGGTTAACAGATGTTCCTGTTAAGTTGATTCCTAATAAATGAACAAATGTTAATGTTAAACCAATAACGATTCCTGCAACTGATCCTTTTTTCTCGTCTGCTGTTACACCTAAAATTGTATAAACAAATATGCATGTTAATACAACTTCTGTAATGAATGCTCCACCCATATTGATTGATGTTGCTGATGCTGCGTCAAATCCATTTGTTCCTAGAGGAATGTTTCCAACTACTGCAAATCCTGTGTTGCTTAGGATTAAATATAATAATCCTGCTCCAGCGATTGCTCCTAAGAATTGTGCGATTACATAGAAAATGAAATCTTTAAAGCTCATTCTCTTTGTAATTAACATTGCTAGTGAAACTGCTGGGTTTACATGGCAACCAGAGATGTTTCCAATAACATATGCCATAGCTACGATAGCTAAACCAAATGCTAATGCTGTAGCAACTAAGTCACAACCTGAAACAACAGCTATTCCACAACCGAATGTTACAAGTACTAATGTACCTAAAAATTCTGCGAAATATTTTCTCATATATATTTCTCCTTTCAAAATATTAACTAGATTATATTTAATCAAAAAAATAAAATCAAGGAGTTTTTAAGAATGTAACATTTTCTCTTAACCCCTTGATTTTGCTATGTTTTATTTAATTAATTCTGCAACTTTGCAGCCTCTGCTCTTTTCTTTTCATTTTGTTTTTCTATTCTAATATATGCTGGTACAAAGAATATTGCTCCGCATATTATTGGTAGATAGAAGATAAACAATCTCCAGAATAATATTGAAACGTTGATTGTTCCGTTTTGGAATATATCTTTGAATAATATTAAGAATCCACCTTCTGCTCCAAGTCCTGCTCCTGGTGTTGGAACGAATGACATAATAAGCATTAAGAAAGCTTGTGTTGTTACTATTTCAAAGAATGTGTATCCACTGTTTCCAAAAGCTTTGTATATTGCATATGTGATTGCATAATAGCATAGATTTTGTAATACACTTATTATAACCATTGCAGCTATTGTACCTTTTTGGCTACCCATCTTTGTAAATTGTTCGCTGTAGTGTTCAACGCTACCCCTGAATTTGTTGATTCTATCTTCTGGATCTTTTACTAGTCTCTTCTTTCCAATTTTAATCTTTCCACCTAACTTAATGAAAGGCTTTGCAATTTTTAAAACAAAGTTTTTTCTAGTTCCAGCTAAGAAGAATGAAACAACAATTCCAATGTTTATCAAAATCCCGATTGCTCCAAGCCATACCCAATCTTTGAATAAGTCTTTGAAGAAATTAAATTGTGATAAAACAATTGTTATTGTGAATAGTATTAAAACTGTTTGTCCAATAATGAATTTCAATGAAAGAACTGAGAATGTTTCACTCGCTCTTTTATTTTCTTTGCTCATTACATAAACTTGCATTACTTGTCCGCCAGATGCGAATGGTGTTAAGTTGTTAAATAATTGTCCAATCATTGTGATTCTAAACGAATCCCAAATTTTAAAGTCTGGATAAATTTTTCTCATTGGAAGTACTAGAGCAATTGTTTCTGCTACCCACATTCCTAATAAGAATAATCCTGCAACTCCTAACCACATTCCATTACAGTTATCCATAAGTGCAATAATATTTTGCATACCATCTTTTTGAATTGTATAAATTATAAATCCTACAAAGATAACTAATATAATGAAAACATCCAACATGTATTTTCTTCTATTTTTCTTAACTTGCGCTTCCGGATCTTTGTTTCCAATCTCTTTATCAATTTCTTCAACATACTCATCTTCAAGTGTTTCATTTCCATATATTCTGTCTGTTGCTCTATTGTGAGGTTTTTCTAAATTGATTCTTGCGCCTGTTTCGGTTATTTCGTATTTTGGTTTTTGGTCTGCCATTTACCCTCTCCTTGTTTCACAATTAGCGCTATTATATCTAATATTTTCACTTTTTTCAACAAATTTTTGTCAATTGAAATGCAACATATTGAAAAAAACTGCAAATGATAGTATAATCTTTATTGTTATGTGACCGTGGCGTAACTGGATAGCGCATTTGGCTACGAACCAAAAGGTTGGGGGTTCGAATCCCTTCGGTCGCACCATTAATTTTAGAAGCTTGAAAAAGCTTCTTTTTTGTTGCTGTTTTTCCGTTGGAAACAGTGGGTTTAGCTCTTAAAATTATTGACAAAATTTGTCAATTTGCGGTATAATTAAAGTACCAATCAATGTGATTGTTTTTATATATTTCAGTAAGGTTTAGTCTTATTTGACTTTACTTTACCTCCCCCTATTTCCCAGTTAATGACTTATGTCATTGCTGTTTTACATATATAACTCATACACTATAAAATTGGCAAATGCCAGGAGGAAATTAAAATGAAGACTATTAATGAATTGATGGATCATTCCATCCGGATCACAGACGGTATGTTAGTATGCTGGCCTCAGTTCCACAAAGAAGACACAATCGAAGTTTCGGACCTTATACCGAAGTTCCCTGGTCGCTTCGCGACGAATAACTCAACGGTAGCCTTTATCTGGGAGAATAATTTCTATGTAGTCCCCTACACAGGAGAGAATATTTCCATCTTAAAGGGTACAGGTCTGACTGGAGCTTATTTCTATGTACCTTTTTCTAACTGGGATTACCCTGTTCATGAAAAAGCTCGCTGGGATAAGATTCTGGAAGAAGCTGAGATTCAGAACGAACTTGAATTCACTGAAGAATGCGAAGATTTCTGCGATGAGCATGGTTTTGGCAAAATCAGTGATGAGGCTTTAGCAAATTGCTTCCGCATTCCACGTAGTGGATTTTGGGTAAAGCATCCGGTTCACCTGTACGAAAGCTTTATGTCTCCAGTAATCTCTGGTTGCTTGGATTGTATTGCTTGTAATAACATCGGTACCTTCAATACAAATAATGGCAGAGTCGTATTCATTTACAGAAATGGTACTACATTTATTGCCAAGGGCTATGGTATTGTTAAGGAATTGATAGCTGCAGGTTATAAGGAGAATTCAAGTCTATTTGTTCCGCTTTCAAACGGCGAAGACATTGAGGACCCCTACCTTCGTGAAAAATGGGAGTCCATTCAAAAGCAATAAGGCTTCATTCAAGAGGAAGTAACTTCAACTCTTGGGCAGGGGAGTCGGCGCAAGCCGACTCTTTTGTTTTTTATTGAAATACTCCTTTTATTTATATAAATGTGATATAATCAAGCCAGTTTTAAAACCAGGAGGTATTATATGTACACAGATGGTAAATTATTAATCGGAAAAAATGAAGAAAGAGAAGTTTGTTTATTACCTCAAATGGCTAATAGACATGGACTTATTACTGGTGCTTCAGGTACTGGTAAAACAATAACAGCAAAGGTTATGGCTGAGAGTTTTTCAGATGCAGGTGTTCCAGTATTCTTAGCAGATGTTAAAGGTGATATTGAAGGAACAGCACTACCCGGAGAAATGAACGAAAACATAGCTAAGAGAGTTGAAAAATTAGCCCTTACAGATTTTGATGTTAAGGCTTTCCCAGTTAGATTTTGGGATATCTATGGACAATATGGACACCCAATTAGAGTAAAAGTATCAACAGTTGGAGCAAGTATTCTTTCAATTATGCTTGGCTTAACAGAAGCTCAAGAAGGTGTTTTAGAAATAGTATTTAGAATTGCAAAAGATGAAAATTTACCACTAATAGATTTAAAAGACTTAAAGACAGCACTTCAATATGTTGGTGACAATAGACAACAATACACAACACAATATGGTAACGTTACAACTCAATCGGTTGGCGTTATTCAAAGAAGTTTATTAGCACTTGAAAACCAAGGAGCAGATAAATTCTTTGGCGAACCAGAACTTGATATTCATGACTTCATAGCTGTTGATAATAATGGCAAAGGAATAATTAACATTCTTCATGCTGTTGAATTGTTTAGAAGTCCTGATTTATATGCATCATTCATGTTATGGCTTCTAACTGATTTATTTAACACTCTACCTGAAGTTGGAGATATGGATAAACCTAAGATTGCATTCTTCTTCGATGAAGCACACTTAGTATTTAGCGATATGCCAGCTTATAGATTAAAGCAAATCGTACAAGTTGTTAAATTGATTAGATCAAGAGGAATTGGTTTGTACTTCATTTCTCAAAATCCAACAGATATTCCTAGCGAAATCTTAGGACAATTAGGAAACAAGATACAACATAACTTAAGAGCTTTCACTCCAGCAGAGCAAAAGATTGTAAAAGCCGCTGCAGATGGATTTAGAACAAATCCTAATTTTGATACAGAAGAAGCTATCTTAAGTTTAGGAACAGGTGAAGCTTTAGTAAGTTTCCAAAATGAAAAAGGTGAACCAGAAGTTGTTGAGAAAGTTACAATCTTACCACCACAAAGTAGAATGGGTGTTATAGATGACTTATCAAGAAACAAAGTAATAAACAGTAGCTTAATCGCAGGAAAATACGAAGAATCTATAGATAATGAATCAGCTCATGAAATCATCAATAAACAAATTGAAGAACAACAAGCTGAAGAGGCTAGAATAAAAGAAGAACAAGAACAAGCTAAGAGAGAAGCTGAAGAACAGAAACAAAGAGAAAAAGAAGAAAAAGAAAAGGCTAAACAAGAAGCAGCTGAGCAAAAGCAAAAAGAGAAAGAAGCTAAAGAGGCCGAAAAGAAGAAAAAGAACTCTTTTGAATCTAAACTAACCAAGAAAGTTGTTAATAAAACCACTGATAAACTTATAAATAAAGGATTAAATTCATTATTTAAGAATTTCTTTAAATAATAGTTAAAAGGACGCGAATGCGTCCTTTTTGTTTCTTTACAAAAGCTTTGATTTTGTTGACTTTTGGGCCTTTTGCTTATATAATTAGGTCACAAAATAATAGTTTTATTAAGTGAGGGTCTCACATGGAGAAATCTTTGTATGAATCAAAGAATCCTCTTGAAAATTCTTCAGTAATTAATTTCAATCATGAGGTTAATATTGAGAATTTAAAGCAATCTGTTCAATGGGTCATTGATAATAATGATGCTTTTAAAAAGAGGGTTGGTACAAAAGACAAAGATGTTTCTACCGAGTACGATGTAAAAGTATTTGGCGTTAAGAATAAAACTGAGATTAATAAACTAGAGAAAAAGCTAGCAAGCAGATTGCTAGGAGAGAATAAATTATACGATATAGTAGTTTATAAACTAAAAAATATAGGCGGAGGAATTATTGTTGTCATTTCGCCTTCTTTTGGTGACTCTGCATTCCTAAATAAGATTTGTTCTCAACTTTCAGATGTTTATTATCTATATGAAAATGAGATTCCTAAAGTTAAAAATATATGTAACATCATCCCTCTTGAGATTGTTCAAAAACAAAGGTCATACCCTGTTACAGGAACACAAAAACGAATTTATTATTCAAATATGTTGTGCGGTGATGAGAACACTGTTTACAACATGCCTTATGCGATCCGCTTCAACCACAAACTTGTTGCTAGCAAGATGCAAGCAGCTTTTGAAAGTTTAATAAATGATAACAGCAGCTTACGTACATCCTTTGCTATGGCAGAAACTGAAGAAGGAAAAATTGAATTACGTCAAAAGATTAAAAACAAAGTTACATTCAACTTAAAAGTTGTAGAGAATTATAAGTTTGATGAAAAGAATATAACTAAAACTTATCAAAGTTTTGTAAAACCATTTAATATTGAAAAAGCTCCTCTACTAAGAGCTGCTTTGTATGAGAACGAAGAACAATCAATGTTGTTAATTGATTCTCATCAATTGGTATGTGATAAGTTTTCTATAATGTTAATTATCAAAAAGTTGTTAAACTACTATAACTCAGATGTTTTAGAGCAACAAATCTCACTTGATAGTTTTGCTCCTGTAGAAGAACTTGATTATAAAGATTACTCAGTTTGGGAATCTAAATACTTAAATAGTCCTGCAATTAATTTTGATAAAGATTATTGGATGGAAAAATTCATAGGTTATAATCACGAAGTTTTAACTCTTCCTTATGATAATCCATTAAATGATTCAAGAAATTATACTGGTGAGAAATTAAAGTTTGATTATAGTAGGGAAAAGTTTAAGAAGATTAATAAATTTGCTCATGAAAATAATGTGCTACCAAGTTCAGTATTCTTAGCAGCACTTTATATAACTCTTTACAAATACACTGAACAAAGAGATATTGTTGTTGGAATTCCAGCAGCTAATAGAAAGTTAGAAGAACTAAAAACACTCATTGGTCCATTTGAAAATATGCTACCATTAAGAGAAATGATTGATGAGAATATCTCAATACTAGACTTTGTTAAAGCGATAAATTCAAATTACCTAAAGAGCTTAGAACATCAATTCTATCCATTTGATGAACTATCAAAAGCATTGAATGTTGTTTCATCAAATTCAAATAAGCAATTGTTTGATATTTGTTTTAACTATCATTTTAATGCCAAAGAAAAGCTTAATAATGTAGTGGATATTAGTCGTATCTGCAATTACACATCTCAATATTTAATTACTTTAGATATTGTTCCAGATACAAATAAAATTAACTTTAACTATAGGTCATATCTATTTAAACCAGAAACAATCGAAAGCATTGCAACTAATTATATATCTATCTTGAAACAGTTAACTGAATTTCCAGACAAATCTATTGCTGATATTTCAGTAGATATTGATAAAGAAATTCGTTTACTGATTGAAGAAAATAAAGTAGAACAAGATAAACAAAAAGACGCGAAAATTGTTGATCCAGTTATTGCACAATCAGTTGATGAAAAAGAGTTTCCAACATTAGCTGAAAACACTGTTGAAGAGAACTCAAATGAAATGGATTACTTAGATATTAATGATCCAGATATTTCTAAAGAAAAGATAAAAGGCAAACATAGAAATTTCATTGTATTATTCTTTAGTAAATTAAGAGCTTTATTCAAATACAATAAAGACACTAAGAAGAAAGAGCGTGAAGAAAATCCAGAAACTAAGAAACACATTAAGATTATTCCTTCATTCTCAAGCCAAGCAAAGAAGGCTCTTGAAGAGGAAAAAATAAAGAGTCAAACCCTTTTAGAGAAAGCATACCTTGATACCATCAATATTTTGAAGCAAACTGTTGATGCAAAAGATCCTTATACTAGAGGACATTCTGATAGAGTTTCTGCATATTGTGTTTTACTAGGAAAGAAATTAGGATGTGACGAAGATACTCTTAAGACATTAAAAATTGGTGGTCTATTCCATGATATCGGAAAGATTGGCGTGCCTGATTCTGTTCTTTTAAAGAATGGAAAGTTAGATGATGAAGAATATGAAATGATTAAAAAACATACTACAATCGGAGCAAAGATATTTGGTAGTGCTGAAATGTTCAATGATATTGTGCCAATAGTTTTACATCATCATGAAAGATTTGATGGAAATGGATATCCTGATAAACTTAAAGGTGTAGATATTCCTTACATCGCTAGAATATGTACTGTTGTTGATACATTCGATGCTATGACTTCAAAGAGAAGTTACAGAAATGTTTTGCCACTAGATATTGTAAAAGCTGAAATTCAAAAATGTTCAGGATCACAATTTGATCCAATCATCGCAACAGCATGGCTTGATATTTTAGACAATGATTATGAGGAAATTGTGGAGATTCAAAAGGAATTTCCGCCATCAGACGAAAACTCTGAAACAAAATAAACAAATGAAAAGTAGGTAGATTCTTCTACCTACTTTATTTTTATTATTCTAATCCTAAATATTCATTATATGTTGTTTCTTTATCAACCATTGATCCATCTTTCTTGATTTCAAAAATTCTGTTTGCAACTGTTTGTGTTAATTGATGATCATGTGATGTAAATATCATGTTTCCAGTAAATCTTGTCATTCCTTCGTTTAATGCTGTAATCGATTCCATATCTAAGTGGTTAGTTGGTTCATCAAATACTAAGAAGTTAGCTCCTGATAGCATTATCTTTGAAAGAACGCATCTTACTTTTTCTCCTCCTGATAAAACATTAACTGCTTTTAATGCTTCCTCACCCGAGAATAGCATTCTTCCCAAGAAGCTTCTAACATATGTTTCATCTGGGTCTTTAGAATATTGTCTTAACCAGTCTGTAATGCTTTCTGTTCCTTGGAATAAGTAGTTGTTATCCTTTGGGAAGTATGAGTTTGTGATTGTTGTTCCCCATTTTACTTCTCCACTATCCGGTTCAACTTCTCCCATTAAAATTTGGAATAATATTGTCATTGCATTTTCATTCTCTGCTAAAACAGCAATCTTATCATCTGCTTTTACTTTGAATGAAATGTTGTTTAAAACTTTTTCTCCATTTACTGTCTTTGTTAAATTGTTAACTTCTAGAATTTCATTTCCTGGTTGTCTATCTGGAGTAAAGTTAATATATGGATATTTTCTATTTGATGGTTTAATATCATCAAGTTGAATTTTCTCTAAAGATTTCTTTCTTGAAGTAGCTTGTTTTGATTTTGAAGCGTTAGCTGCGAATCTTCTAATGAACTCTTCAAGTTCTTTAATCTTCTCTTCTTTCTTCTTGTTTTGGTCTCTCATTTGTTTTTGTAATAATTGTGAAGACTCATACCAGAAGTCATAGTTTCCAGGGTAAAGTTTGATTTCCCCATAATCAACATCACAAATGTGAGTACATACTTTGTTTAAGAAATATCTATCGTGAGATACTACAATAACTGTGTTTTCATAGTTAATTAAGAATTCTTCAAGCCATGCAATTGATTTTAAATCTAGGTCGTTTGTAGGCTCGTCCAATAATAGTATGTCTGGGTTTCCGAATAATGCTTGTGCTAATAAAACCTTAACCTTGTCTTTTGCTTCCAAATCTTTCATTAATAAATAATGTTTCTCTGGTTCAATTCCTAGGTCATTTAATAAAGTTTCAGCATCTGATTCTGCATTCCATCCATCTAATTCTGCAAATCTTTCTTCTAGTCTTGCTGCCTTCATTCCATCAGCTTCACTAAAGTCTGGTTTTGCATAGATAGCGTCCTTTTCTACTCTGATGTCATATAATTCTTTGTTTCCCATAACTACTGTATCAATTACTGAATATTCTTCAAAAGCAAAGTGGTTTTGTTGTAGAACAGATATTCTTTCAGTCTTATCCTTTGTAACCTCACCTTTACTTGGTTCTAGTTCTCCTGATAATACCTTTAAGAATGTTGATTTTCCAGCACCATTTGCTCCTATAATTCCATAGCAGCAGCCTTTGCTAAATTTTAAATTAACGTTTTCAAATAAACTTCTTTTTCCGAATCTTACAGAAACTCCTGTTACTTGTAGCATTTCTTTTCTCCTATAACCTGCTATTTTGTTAATATCCTTAACACATGCCTTGTCATTATAACATCTTTATTAAATTAATTCAATTTTTTAGCCATTATTCCATAATATCTTCTTATTAATAGAATGCCTTTTTCGTAAGTGTTTTCTGCTATGTACTTATCTAATATAGCTTCATCAATTTCTTCACTTGCTAGATTATTGTTTTCCTCAATCTCGGAAAAGTCATTAATTATTGGTGCTTTGTATAAAAGCATTAGTAAGTCTTTTTTTGTTTTGTAGTATTCTCTTACATGAATTGGTACTAACTCAACCTCACTAAATCCAGCATTTAAAACATTCTCATAATCGATAACGCTTATTGGTTTACTATCTCTCATTGCTTGTCCTTTGCCAAACATTCTCTTTAATGCATAACAATCCATCTTATCAACGCCTCTTATTAAAAGTGTTCCTCCTGGTTTTAATGTTTTGTAAATTTGCTTTGGGTCTGTTACCGTGTGGCGTGCAACTACCAAATCAAAATATTCATTAGGTGTTGTCATTTTTGTGTTATCCATTACTTTAAATATAATGTTTTTTCTTCCTGACTTAACTAAATTTTCGTTCGCTGTTTTAATCATTTCTTCTGAATAATCTGTTCCAACTATTTCTTTTACTTCTGGATAATACTTTATTACTTTTTCTCCACCTGCTGTTCCCAAGTCTAGTATTCTTGAATTTTCGTTTGTGTGTTTTAATATTAAATCATTTAAATCCCATTCTGTTAAACTTTCCACTTCAGAATTAATATATGAAAAGTCCCAGTTTTTTACTTCATTGTATAATTCATATTCTTTTGACATATCTTCTCCCTCTCTTTGTTTTATTTGGTTGTACAAAAAAAGAACCTCCTTTCATAAACAGCAAAAACAACCATAATTTTGCTATGGTAACTTTTTGCCATTCATGAAGAGATTCCAAAGACTCTTCATTATTCCTTTAAACTTTACGTTTATCTGGTAGTAAAACGCGAATGGTCGAATTGATTTACTACATTTCTATTATAGCATGTTTTCGTAGTTTGTTCAAATAAATAAGAGCAAGTTTTGTGAACTTGCTCTTTCTTTTGTATTTAAACTTTTACTTATTATCCTTAGTTGTTTAAATGCTTTTGTTTATTTATTTGTTTTTTCTGTAGTTTACAAATAATACTACTGATACTCCAGCTACAACTACTAAAGCAACTAAACCAACAATGCTTTCACCTGTTTGAGGTATTTTCTTTGTAGCTATTGTTTGATCTCCACTTGTTGATTTTGGATTTGTTGTTGAATCTTTAATTCCATCTTGTCTATAAATTAATTGTTCTTCTGGTTCTTTTGTTTGTCCTGGATTTGATGGGTCTGTTGGGTTTGATGGATTAGTTGGTTGTGTTGGATCTGTTGGATTTAATGGTTGAAGTCCTTCTGGATCATCCCATTCACAAACAAATCCTGTAACTTCCATACTATTGTTATCTAATGCTGACCATTTTCCAGAAACCATTGCTGCTCTATTGTTACTTCCTGGTTCATTTGTGTTCCAGTCTGTGTAGCTCCAAGCTTCGCTTGTTACCCATTTCCATGTAGATTCTTTATATCCGCCAATCCATGCTTTGCTTGAATTAACTAATGTGTTTACAAACTCTTCTTCACCTTTTGCTGTAATTGTTACTAGATGTCCTCCAATTTTTTCACAATATGCTTTTGCATCATCCCAAGATTTGTTTCCTGAGAAGTAATAATATGCATGTCCATTATATCCTTTAGCGTCATCTGGAATGTCTTTAGCTGGATCAATTGTTGTAGGTGCTCTAACTATTACGCTAATATCTATAACTTCTGTTCCATTTTTCTTTCCTCTAATTGTTGTTGCACCAATCTTTAGTCCATTTACTTTATTGTTTGTTATAGTTGCAATTGTTGGATCATCACTTTCCCATGTAATTGTTGACAAATCAGTTCCATCTGTTCCTGTTAATTCTACAGTCTTACCAACTTCTACTGATATTTCTTTTACAGGTATTGTTGAATCAGCTCTTCCTAATACTTTATATATTAATTTATCTGTAGTGTCTCCAACTTTTGCCCATAGTACATAATATTTATCTTCATTTGTTGTGTTGTTAATTGTGAATTTGCCATTTACTGCTTCTACCCAATTTGAACTATTATATTGTGGACATGTTGCATTTATTCTTTGAATTAAAGAATCTCTTGTTTGTTCATATGCTGTAGTTAAAGCTTCCAACTCGTTACGTAACTTTACTGCTTGTTGATATTCTTCATCTGTTGCTGTTCCATTATTTACTTTTTCTCTTAATGGGTCATATATAGCTTTCTTTGCATCATATTGTGTATTATAATTGTCCCATGCTGTATTCAAGTCGTTTTGTAGTTGATTAATAGTGTTGTACTGTGAATCTGTCATTACTATTGCTTGATAATAAATCTTATCGTTGTTGGTGTTGCCACTTACATTAATTGTTCCAGTTCCATTAGTGATTAATGTCGGAAAACTAATTTTTATTGCTGCAAATGAATTTACGCAAAATAGTAAGGTAGCTAACAATGTTGCAACTATTGTTGCTATAATTTTTACTTTTGTATTTTTCATGTTTTACCTCCGTTTTTACATCAATATAATTCTATCAATATAATAATATGTAGTAAACCGTGGATTATCAAATGAAATATAATTGTAAAATTTGAGCAATTTTTTTGCAGTTTTTTCTCAAATTTTTCCATTCTTTTATTCAGTGTTTTTATCATTTAATTTTTAGGTGTTTCTCGTACCCCTTATTTTATAACGGTTACAAGGTTTCGATTTTTTAACTTAAAAAATCCCTATTTTTCAGCACTTTTAGGTTACATAATTGTAAAAAATCGCTGTAAACCTTAAAAAATGGTGGGTTGCGCTTGACAACAGCTATAAAATTTGCTAAATTAAGCGTGTACAAAAGATAGCAAAAATTTAGATTTTAATTAGGAGGTTTGTTATGAATAAATCTGAATTAGTAGAAGCTATAGCTAAGAAAACAGGCTCTAGCAAGAAAGCTGCTGAAGCAGCATTAGACGCTGCAGTTGATTCAATCAGCGTAGCATTAAAGAAAGGTGATAAAGTTCAATTAGTTGGATTTGGATCATTCGATGTTAAGAAGAGAAGTGCTAGAAAAGGAAGAAATCCTCAAACTGGTGCTGAAATGAAAATCCCTGCAAAGAAAGTTCCAGTATTCAAAGCTGGAAAAGCTTTAAAGGATGTTGTAAATCATAAATAATTTGATTTAAAATATTCAAGACTTCACTTTTCGTGAAGTCTTTTTATTTTAAATTTTTATAAAAAAGAGAGTAGTAGTTCTACTCTCTTTTCTTTTTTTCTTTTCTCTTTATTTCCGCCAAAGTAAAATACTTGCTGGCTAATGGAATTAATACTATTAAATATGGAATAACATATCTTGATTTTGCTTCCCATATATTATGAAACAAGAATCCACCTGCAAATACTATTATCAATAATAGTTCTTCCTTTGAAAGCTGTTTTCTGTTTTTTATCAATATTACAAACGCTCCTATAAAGACCGTCAAGATAAGTGCTTTGTCATATAATTGCAAGCCGTTTTGCTTAGATGTTACTTCTTTATCTTTTTCTTCGTTTTTATACTCGTCCAATTCAAAATTGTCAGATATGTTATAATATATGGCTGCATAAGTATTTTCTGCATACATCGAGATGTTCTTTTTAGCATAAAACTCTATAAGTTTTATAGGATTTGTAAATAGTTCTTTTACTCTCTTTGATATTGCTTCACTATACATCTGTTTAGCTTCATCCATCGGTTTTTCCCAAGCCCATAAAGAGTTTATGTTATACCACCCATTTGCTCTTGTTCCCTCAGTCATTCCTATATAAATATATGTTGACGTAGGGATTTGCTCGGCCTTATTTAGGTTGTGTTTATTTTGTATCAAACACGTAATTAAACTGCTTGGTAAAAGACTAATTATTATGAATAGAAGTATTATCAACACTTTTAAGCATGCATCTTTTATTATTCTTTTTCTATTCTTCTTTGCTTCAAGTGTTAATTCTTCGCTTGAATTCTCTGCCAAACAATCTGTTTCTTTTACTTTATCTTGATCTTTTATAATTAAGTTTAGTAAAAGATATAGTACTTCCGCAATCGCAAAAATCAGAATGTTTCTTCTAAACATTATTCCTATTGCCAGTAGCAAAGCACTAATTATGGTTAAATACCACTTATTTTTCTTTTGCGATTTAATCAAGAAGTATATGCTCCATAGCGCAAATGCAAGACCTATTAAATCTCCATATACAAAAGTAACCAATAATGCTATAGGAACAAATAACAAACCTATAAATATGGCTGTAAACATGGATTTGTTCATAAGTTCTTTTGCTATTAATCCTATCGCTATTATAATTGCAATATTAGCAATCACGTTTATGTATTGAAATATTTTAAAATCCGAGTTTCCAAATATCCTAAAAACAGTGCTTTCCATAAAAGCTAGTGATAGCTGATGTGGGTATTTTGTTGCATATTCCGATGTTGATATGTCATCAAACTTTTCTTCGTACATATTCACAGCCAATTGATATGTGCATTGTGAATCCCAGCCAGGACTTGCTTGTCTATAGTTAATCCATACTACTTGTAGAGCAAAATAAAAAATCAATGCAACTATGCATATTAGAACTTTCCATTTTCTTTTTAGATTTTCTATTACTTGGACTTTTTTAAACAGAACATATAAAACAACTGTGATTATTCCTGTAATTATCAAATTTAATATGCCAATAAATTTAATGGTTACGTGTTCCGATAAATCGTTTGCCAGCCTAGCATCAAACAACAAGTTTATTAATACTATTATTACTATTGATACAATTCCTACTATCCAAATAATATTCTTAATCAGTTTGGTTGTTTTCTCCATATTATCCTTTCAAATAATTTTTAATACATTATATATCAGTTGCAGAGAAACTCAATAATTCATCTTCATTTTGACAAAAAAAGAGAGTAGAAAATCTACTCCCCTCTATTTTGGTGGGCGACCGGGGGATCGAACCCCGGACCTTCTGATTAAGAGTCAGCTGCTCTACCAACTGAGCTAGTCACCCATAAAGTATAATAGCAAATTGTTTGCACTTTGCTATTATACAACGCTTTTTCTAAAGTGTCAATAAATTTATTTTAAATTAATTTCAATATCTCTTAAGCCTTCTGTGTTTAATTTCTCATATTTAACACCACAAGCATCAAATAATCTTCTTGCAGCTATGTTGTTTGCTGATGTTGCGTACTTATCTGATAAGAAAACAACGTGTTTTATTCCCGCTTGAATTACTATCTTTGCACATTCGTTGCAAGGGAATAATGTTACATATAAAGTGCTGCTTTCTAATTCTCTTCTGTTTCCTCTGTAATTTAAAATAGCATTTAATTCACCATGGCAAACATATGGATATTTTGTTTCTAATTCTTCTCCATCTCTTGCCCATGGAAAATCATCATCATTATATCCGTTAGGAGCTCCGTTATATCCAATTGATAAAATTCTATTGTCTGATGAAACTATACAAGCACCAACTTGTGTTGATGGATCTTTACTTCTCATTGCTGATAACTTAGCAATTGCCATAAAATATTCATCCCATTTTAAATAATCACTTCTTTTTTTGTTTTTATCTTGTTCCATATTTTTTCCTTTCTAAATAAAAACAATTTTATTTCCTTTAAAATCAATACGATATTAACACATATCAAGTTTTTTTACTAGACTTTTTAATAAACCAATATTATAATTTTATTGAATATTAATAATTATGAAGGAGATATTATGATTGGCGCTTTATTAGAACAAGTCAGAAAAGACAGAAAGATGTCTAAAACAACGCTTTCAGACCTTACTGGAATCAATGTTGGACATTTAACACATATCGAAAAAGGTGAAAGAAACCCTAGTTTGAAAGCTCTAATATCTATTTGTAATGCGTTAAAAATACCCTATCAACCTCTTATTCATGCTTTTGAATTTGAGTTAGATGATGATCAAAAACACTATGATGCTCCAGCTCATATAAATTACAATTCTATCCCTGTTTTTTCATCAATTAAAGGATTTTCTAAATGTCCTAGAGCATTTTATAATGCGTCTTTTGCAATTAAAGCTTTTGATAAAAACATGGAAGATAAGATTCCTGCTGGGACAATAATGTATATAGAAGAAAATTCACCTTTGTCTAATAGAGATATTGGTTTGTTTAATTATAATAATTCTCTAATTGTTAGAAGGTTTATCATTCGCAAACACGACGTAATATTAAGAGCAGACAACGATGAAATTGAAGATGTTATTTTGGATAATGACGACAATTATTTTATTGTTGGTAAAATTCTCGGCATTAACAATCCAAAAGAAAACAAGTTCATCGTTTTCTAGTTAGATTTCATAAGTGTTACACGACTTTTACAATTCAATGTCATTTGATTTTTTCACTTGCTATAAATTACCAATTAAATTATAATCAATTTATAATTATTGAGGAGAGATGGCAGAAATGGAATTAGAACCAAATATTTTTTTCAACACAGATAGATTAGTTGAAAATGATACTGTTAAAATTTCATATATGGGTTATTTCTTTCAAAGAGGTGATGAGAAAGTTACATTGCATTATGGCTTTGGTAACGAGTGGCATGACCTTAATGAAATCGAAATGGAGAAAACAGAGCTAGGTTTTCAAGCTAAATTCCAAATCGTTGGAACAGACGAGCTTCACTTATGTTTTATGAGTGATAAAGGTGACTGGGATAACAAATTTGGACAAAACTTCAACTTTGAAGTTAAACCTTGTGAAAAAGCGCTAGCTATTATTCCAAACCAACAAGAGATTGTTTCTTATAAATTAACACCTTCTTACATTTTCTTTAAGAAAGTTAAGTTGGCATTTTATAAGACATTTAAGTATATTCCAAGAATTCTTGGTTTTGGAAAATATGCAGCTCAAGATGATATGAATTATTAGTAAATTGACAAATAAATAGATGTTTTAAGCCATGTTTTTACATGGCTTTTGTTTTTTATAAAATATTAAATTTTTCGGTAAAATAGTTGACATCGCCCCGGGAATATAGTACAATATCAATTGTTCGCAATGCGAAACATGAGGTGGGTACAACATGAGTCATTAGCTCAGTTGGTAGAGCACTTGACTTTTAATCAAGTTGTCCGGGGTTCGATTCCCCGATGGCTCACCATTATACGGCCCCGTGGTCAATCGGTTAAGACATCGCCCTTTCACGGCGGAGTGATGGGTTCGACTCCCGTCGGGGTCACCATATATGCCACTTTAGCTCAGTTGGTAGAGCAACTGACTTGTAATCAGTAGGTCGTCCGTTCAAGTCGGACAAGTGGCTCCATTTTTAAAGGTCTCTAAGCTTTAGATTTGCTATTGCTTTCAGGCTTTTTTCTTTTGTCTTTTTTTAGTTTAAACAATGTGTTATAATTTAAATCGTAATAAAATTTTAAGGAGATATTATGGAACAAAAAGTATCTATTGTTACCGGAGGCTCACGAGGCATTGGCGCAGAGATTTGTAGAAGACTTGCAAATCTAAACTATACTGTAGTTTTGTGTTACAACAATTCAGAAGAAAGCGCTAAAGCTATCGCAGAATCTCGTGATAATATTTTTATTTATAAAATAGATGTTTCTCAAGCTGATCAGATTAAAGCATTAATTGATTGGACTTATGAGAAATTTGGAAGAATCGATTTGTTAGTAAACAACGCTGGCATAGACATGTTCTCGCCTATTCAAGACTATTCAAATGAAGAAATAGATAGTTTATTAAAAACAAATCTATACTCATACATATGGGCTTGCAGAGATGTTTCTAAATATATGATTGGACAAAAGTCAGGAAATATCATTAATATATCTTCTGTATTTGGACAAACTGGTGCATCATGCGAATCAATTTATTCAGTTAGTAAAGCTGGTATTGATGGATTAACTAAATCTCTTGCTAAAGAACTTGGTTTATCTGGAATTAGAGTAAATAGCATTGCTCCTGGATTAATCGATACAGATATGAATGCAAGATTAGACGAAGATGAAAAACAAGCATTTATCGAAGATGAAATTCCACTAGGAAGAATCGGAACTCCTG